>OHNE01000138.1_pt1 | contig 61228 bp, 94 predicted proteins | sample 1569581 | NCBI WGS metagenome assembly OHNE01 (sample SAMEA3879509, study PRJEB24766) | human gut metagenome | biome: human-associated habitat; feature: feces | place: USA | collected 1985/1987 | reverse complement strand
TAAATAAAAGTGTTCGATCTTGTCAAAAAGCAAAATATAAAGTGAATGTATCTTAGTTTATAAAAAATTATGGAATTTTAGAGCAAGGTAGTACACACACGGAGGCGTGTTTTTGATATATTCATGAAAATAGATGTGATAAAAACCAGTGCTTATCGGATGAATTGAAAGCTCAGGGATAAAAATAAATTTTTTATAAAATGGTTGCGGCAATGAGAAAATAATAGTATTATTTAAAGGCTGAACGTTTCAGGATGTTTACGAAAAAACGCCTGAACTCCGTTCAAGAAACTATGAAGTGGAAGGTGGCCTGCCATGCAGGGGAATTTCCACGGAGCAGTTCATTCATGAAATGAACGAGGAGGTTAAGTAGTATGTCGAAACAGGAAAAAATCAGAATTCGCCTGAAAGGCTATGATCACAAAGCGATTGATCAGAGTGCGGCGAAAATCGTGGAAACTGCCAAAAGAACAGGATCCACAGTCTCAGGGCCGATTCCGCTCCCTACCGAGAAGAATGTGTATACCATTCTCCGCTCTCCGCATGTCAACAAGGACAGCCGTGAACAGTTTGAAATGCGTATCCACAAGAGGCTGATTGATATCCTTGATCCGTCTAAAAAGACGGCAGACGCGCTGATGAGACTGGAACTTCCGGCCGGCGTCAGCATTGAAATCAAAGTGTAAGGAGGTGCAAAGATGTCTAAAGCTATTTTGGGAACAAAATTAGGAATGTCTCAGGTGTTTGCTGAAAACGGCGACCTCGTTCCGGTTACTGTTGTAGAAGTTCTCCCGAATGTTGTCGCAGGTGTAAAGACTGTTGAGACTGACGGTTACAATGCTGTACAAATCGGATACGGCGCTGTCAAGGAAAAACATTTAACCAGACCGGTTAAGGGGCAGTTTGAAAAAGCCGGTATTGATCCGGTTAAATATCTCCGTGAATACAGGCTGGCTGAAAAGCCGGAATACACGGTGGGCCAAACTCTGGCTGCTGATATCTTCGCTGCTGGCGAATTCGTGGACGTAATCGGCATCAGCAGAGGTAAAGGCTTCGCCGGTACGATTAAGCGTTGGAATCACCAGCGTGGACCTGAAAGCCACGGCTCCAAAAATCATCGCCAGACCGCATCTCTGGGTGCGCGTATGTCCGGCGGCGGCGGAAAGGTGTTCAAAGGCAAAAAAATGCCTGGACAGCTGGGTGGCGATCGCGTGACAGTTCAGAACCTGGAAGTGGTGAGAGTTGACACGGACCGCAGCATTCTGCTGGTTAAAGGCGGGATTCCCGGCGCCAAGGGAAGTCTCGTCATGGTGAAGACTGCAGTTAAGTCTTCCAAATAATATTGTCCGGAACAACAGAAAATTGTTCTTATTGTAAGGAGGAACATCTCAATGCCGAAAGTAACACTGTATAACACTGCCGGCGCGGCAGCCGGTGAGATAGAGCTGAATGACAGCGTATTCGGTGTAGAATACAACGAAGCTGTTATTCACCAGGCAGTGGTGCGTCAGATGGCAAACGAACGCCTCGGCACCCATGCCACAAAGACCAGAGGCCTTGTACGCGGCGGCGGCAGGAAACCCTGGAAGCAGAAAGGCACAGGCCGTGCCAGAGTCGGATCTATCCGCTCCCCATTGTGGGTGGGCGGCGGCACCGTCTTTGGACCGACACCGAGAAGCCATGCGAAAGACATGACAAGAAAAGCACGTCAGCTGGCCGTTAAATCCGCGCTGAGTGAAAAGCTCCGTGCCAACGAATTGATTGTTGTCGATGCAATCAACTTTGATGCGCCGAAGACAAAGGAAGCCGTAAAATTCCTGGCCGCGTTTAATGTTGATGGTAAAGCGCTGATTGTTGATGGAGGCACTGCTTCTGAAAACACCGTACTGAGCGCCCGCAACATTCCTGGGGTAAAAGCATACGCTCCGAGCGGTCTCAATATTTATGATATCGTTCATTACACTAAATTGTTCCTGACACAGGACGCAGTAAAGAAGATTGAGGAGGTACTCGCATAATGGAAGCTCGTGACATCCTCATCCGCCCGATTGTGACGGAAAAATCTACCGCTCTGATGGAACAGGGCAAATATACATTCCGCGTACCGCTTGCTGCTACAAAGATCCAAATCCGCCAGGCGGTGGAACAGATTTTCAAGGTAAAGGTACAGGCTGTGAATACCATGCGTTATGAAGGCAAGTTAAAACGTATGGGCCGCACACAGGGGCGCCGCAGCGATTGGAAGAAGGCAGTCGTTACACTCAAGCCGGGTGAAGCGATTGAACTCTTTGAAGGTTAAGGGAGGAGTAATATAAATGGCTTATAAATCATTTAAACCGTACACCCCCGGACGCCGCCAGATGACCGTATCTACCTTTGAGGAAATTACAACAGATAAACCGGAAAAATCTCTTCTGGCTCCTGTTCACAACCATGGTGGTCGCAATGGCTCCGGCAAGATGACAGTCCGCCATCAGGGCGGTGGTCATAAACGTCAGTACAGAATTATTGATTTCAAGAGAATGAAAGACAATGTTCCGGCTACGGTGGCAACAATTGAATATGATCCGAACCGTACCTGCCGTATCGCGCTCCTGCACTATGCAGACGGTGAAAAGCGCTATATCCTTGCGCCAAAGGGATTGAAGGTAGGGAACATCGTTACCAGCGGTCCGGAATCCGATATTAAAATCGGCAATTGCCTGCCGCTGATCAATATTCCTCTTGGTACTGTGGTACATAATGTGGAACTGAAAATCGGCAAGGGCGGACAGATGGTTCGTTCTGCAGGCGCAAGCGCCCAGCTGATGGCAAAAGAAGGTGACCATGCTCTTCTTCGTCTCCCCAGCGGCGAGCTTCGCAAAGTACACATTCGCTGCCGTGCCACTATCGGGGTCGTTGGTAATGAGGATCATGAAAACATTACCTTGGGCAAAGCAGGAAGAAACCGCTGGCTTGGTGTTCGTCCCGCTAACCGCGGCGTAGTCATGAACCCGAACGATCATCCCCATGGCGGCGGCGAAGGCAAATCTCCTGTCGGACGTAAGCGTCCTGTTACACCGTGGGGTAAGCCTGCATACGGCGTAAAGACCCGCGACAACAAGAAAGCGTCCACTAAACTGATTGTTAAGAGACGCAAGTAAGATAAGGAGGAGTAAAAGTGTCCAGATCCGTAAAAAAAGGTCCGTTTGTCGCATTCTCTCTTTTGAAAAAGATTGATGCCATGAACGCATCGGAAGAAAAGAAAATTATTAAAACCTGGTCTCGTGCTTCTACCATCCTGCCGAGTTTCGTAGGTCATACAATTGCGATTCACGATGGAAGGAAACACGTGCCGGTGTATATCACAGAAGACATGGTTGGCCATAAACTTGGCGAATTTGCTCCGACCCGTACATTTAAGGGTCATAATAAGAGTGATAAATAACAGGGAGGATTAAGATGGAAGTACAGGCTATTGCAAGAAACATCCGCATCTCTCCCCGCAAGGTTCGCATCGTGGCTGACCTCATTCGCGGCAAGAGTGCCGGTGAAGCACTTTCTATTCTGCGCAACACGCCGAAAGCGGCATCTTCTGTCGTCGAAAAGGCGCTGAGAAGTGCTATGGCAAATGCAGAAAACAACAACAATATGAATATTGACAGTCTTTACATTTCTACGATTTTTGTAGATGCAGGTCCGATCATGAAGCGCGTGCACCCACGTTCTCGTGGACAGGCTTTCGGGATTATGAAACGTACCAGCACACTGACGGTAAAGGTTTCTGAAAGAGAATAATCGAAGGAGGGAAACGTTTTGGGTCAGAAAGTTAATCCGCATGGAATGCGTGTAGGCGTGATCAATGACTGGGATTCCAAATGGTTTGCAGAAAAAGATTATGCTGCACTGCTTGTGGAAGACGCGAAAATCCGCCAGTTTTTAAAGAAGCACCTGTTTGTGGCAGGCATTTCCAAGATTGGCATTAAGCGTGTCGGAACAAGAATAAAAATTGCCATTTACACAGCTAAGCCGGGCATGGTCATTGGCCGCGGCGGCACAGGTATTGAGGATATCAAAAAGGCGCTTGCCACTGTTACCGACAAAGAAGTCGATATTGATATCCTTGAAATTAAATCCAAAGATATGAGCGCTATCCTCGTTGGTGAAGATATCGCTTCCCAGCTGGAAAGACGTATCGGTTTCCGCCGTGCTGTTAAGCAGGCTGTCGGCAGAACCATGCGTATGGGGGCTAAGGGAATTAAAGTTACGGTATCCGGTCGTCTCGGCGGTGCTGAAATCGCCCGTAGTGAAAGTTACCGTGAAGGTTCTATTCCGCTGCAGACACTGCGTGCGAATATCGACTATGCGGTAGCTACGGCACACACCACTTATGGTGCTATCGGTATTAAAGTCTGGATTTATAAGGGCGAGCTTGCTCCGGGACAGACTGTCGATGAAAATGAAAATATCCGCACAAGCAAGGATCGCGGAAACCGCCATGAAAACGGCAATAGAAGAGGCGGCCGCAGAGGCGATCGCCGTGAACGCAGACCGAGAAATGAAGAACGTACTGAAAGGAGTGATTCCTGATGTTAATTCCGAAGCGTACAAAGTACCGTAAGCAGTTCCGCGGTCGCATGAAAGGCAGAGCACATCGTGGAAACACTGTAACTTACGGCGAATTCGGTCTGGTAGCAATGGAACCGTCTTGGATTACCAGCCGCCAGATTGAGGCTGCACGTATTGCCATGACACGTTATACCAAACGTGGCGGCAAGGTATGGATTAAGATTTTCCCGGACAAACCGGTAACATCCAAACCGATCGGTACCCGCCAAGGGTCCGGCAAGGGCTCTGTGGAATACTGGGTAGCCGTAGTAAAACCGGGCCGTGTTATGTTTGAAATGGGCGGTATCCCGGCGGAAGCAGCAAAAGAGGCTATGCGTCTTGCAAGCAACAAGCTGCCAATTAAAACAAAATTTGTAGTTAAAGGTCAAGAAGTGGCAGGTGAATAAAATGAAGGTCAATGAAATTCGTAACCTGAGCACTGCCGAAAGAAATGAAAAGGTTGCCGGCTTAAAGGAAGAACTGTTCAACCTTCGTTTTCAACTCGCTACCGGTCAGCTTGAAAACCCGATGCGTATCCATGAGGTAAAGAAGGATATTGCAAGAATCAAGACCGTTCAGCGTGAAGACGAATTGAAGGCTGCCAAAAAGGCATAACGGTTATTCCATAAGGAGGATCTCATGGCAGAAGAAAGAAATCTGCGCAAAGTGCGCCAGGGAATTGTCGTAAGCGACAAGATGGATAAAACTGTCGTAGTTGCTGTCGAACGCAAGGTTCCCCATAAGCTTTACAAAAAAGCTCTTAAATCTACAACCAAGTTCAAAGCGCATGACGAAAACAACGAATGCCGCGTCGGTGACACCGTCCGCATTGTCGAAACCCGCCCGCTGTCCCGTGACAAGCGTTGGAGAGTTGAGAAAATCGTTGCCCGTCAGGATTAATAATATAGTTTTATAGGAGGATTGGCACGATGATTCAGCAGGAAAGCAGACTCAACGTTGCAGATAATACCGGTGCTAAGAACATCCTGGTTATCAAAGTTCTGGGCGGTTCTTTCCGCAGAAGCGGAAATATCGGCGATGTCGTAGTTGCTACAGTCAAAGATGCATCACCCGGTGGCGTTGTAAAGAAGGGCCAGGTAGTTAAGGCTGTTGTGGTTCGTTCGGTAAGCGGTGTGAGCCGTGCGGACGGTTCCCATATCCGCTTCGATGAAAATGCAGCTGTCATTATTAAAGATGACAAGAGCCCGGTAGGAACACGTATTTTTGGACCGGTAGCAAGAGAGCTCCGTGAAAGAGATTTCATGAAGATCATTTCCCTGGCTCCGGAAGTGCTCTGATAGGAGGCAAACATGAGTCAGAAACTGCACGTAAAGACCGGTGACACAGTAGTTGTCATTTCCGGTAAAGATAAAGGCAAGCAGGGCAAGATTACAGCGGCTCTGCCAAAGAAAGGCCGTGTTGTCGTTGAGGGTGTCAATGTTGTTAAGAGACATACCAAGCCGACACAGGCAAATCCTAAGGGCGGAATTATTGAAAAAGAGGCCCCGATCAACGTATCCAAAGTCATGATACTGGATCCGGAAACAAAGAAACCAACCCGCATAAAAAAAGTACAGCAAAAAGATGGTACCTACGTCAGAGCGGCTGTAAAGAGCGGCGCTGTTTTAGACAATGCAAAGTAAGCGGGAAGGGAGGATAACAAGTGTCCAGATTAAATGATTTGTACAAGGGAGAAATCAGAAAATCCCTTCGTGAAAAATTCGGCTACACGAATGAGATGGAAATTCCGAAGCTGGAAAAGATCGTCATTAACATTGGCGTCGGAGAAGCGACGGAGAATTCAAAGGCGGTTGATGCTGCTGCGTCTGATCTTGCGGCTATCACAGGACAGAAGCCTTTGATTTGTAAAGCGCACAGATCTCTGGCGGCATGGAAGATTCGTGAAGGCATGCCTCTTGGCTGCAAAGTAACACTTCGCGGCGAAAGGATGTATGAATTTCTTGATCGCCTGATCAATATTGCACTTCCCCGTGTCCGCGATTTTCGTGGTATCAGTGCACAGAGCTTTGACGGCCGCGGCAATTATGCTTTCGGTGTTAAAGAACAGCTGATTTTCCCCGAAGTTGATTATGAAAAAATCGACAGAATCCGCGGGATGGATATTATCATAGTCACAACGGCTAAAACCGATGAAGAAGCACGTGAAATGCTGAAACAGTTCGGAATGCCGTTTAAGAAGTAAGCAGGAGGACAATATGGCGAAAAAGTCTATGTTGGAACGCGAAAAAAAGAGAGAACTTTGCGCTCAGAAATTTGCAGCTAAACGTCAGGCGTTAAAAGAAGCCGGAGACTATGAAGCACTCAGCAAGCTTCCGCGCAACGCGTCCCCGACACGTCTGCACAACCGTTGCAAACTGACCGGCCGTCCCCACGGCTTTATGCGTAAATTCGGAATCTGCCGTAATCAGTTCCGAGATCTGGCATACCGCGGAGAAGTCCCGGGCGTGAGAAAAGCCAGCTGGTAATCGAGATTTCGGGAGGAGGATTAAATAATGGTAACAACCGATCCGATTGCGGATATGCTTACCCGTATCCGTAATGCGAACGATGCATATCATGAAAAAGTAGATATGCCTGCTTCTAAAATTAAGGCCGCTGTGCTTGAAATTTTGAAGAATGAAGGCTTTATTAAGAATGTTGAACAGATCGAAGTAGAAGGCCATCAGGTATTGCGTGTTGTACTGAAGTACGGTGCAAACCGTGAAAAGGTCATCAAAGGTCTGAAGAGAATTTCCAAGCCGGGCCTGCGTGTATATGCAGGGCATGAAGAACTGCCAAAAGTTCTCGGCGGGCTTGGTATTGCAATTATTTCCACATCCAAGGGCATCAAGACGGACAAGGCTGCTCGTAAAGAGGGTCTTGGCGGCGAAGTCCTTGCATATGTCTGGTAATCCGTTGGAGGTATAACATGTCAAGAATTGGCAAAAAACCGATTGCGGTTCCGGCAGGTGTGGAAGTCAAGATTGATGGACATACTGTCACCGTAAAAGGTCCGAAAGGCACATTAAGCCGTAAATTAAATCCGGCGATCGACGTTAAGGTGGAAGATGGACAGGTTAACGTTATTCGTCCGAACGATGAAAAAGAAAGCCGTTCCCTGCACGGTCTATGCCGCACGCTTGTGAATAATATGGTGGTCGGCGTGACACAGGGGTTTGAAAAGAAATTGGAGATCCAGGGTGTTGGATACAATGCACAGATGCAGGGGCGGAATCTGAAGCTGTCCCTCGGGTTTTCCCATCCGGTTATCATTACCCCTCCGGAAGGGATTACTCTTTCCACACCGTCTTCCGTTATCATTGTCGTATCTGGGGCTGATAAGGAAATGGTAGGGCAGGTTGCTTCTGAAATCCGTAACTGGCGCAGGCCTGAACCTTATAAAGGCAAAGGGATCCGTTATTCCGGCGAACACGTTCGTCGTAAGGCTGGTAAGACCGGCGCAACGAAGTAAAACAGGAGGTAGAAAGATATGCGTAAAAATGCAAGCAGAACAGCTGTTATTCGCCGCCACCTGCGTCTTCGCCAGAAGATTACCGGTACTGCTGATCGTCCCCGTCTGAGTGTTTTCCGTTCTTTGGCGAACATTTATGCACAGGTGATTGATGATACGACCGGTACTACTCTCGTTGCGGCAAACAGCCTCGATAAAGAATTTAAAGCTGATTTCCCTTACGGTGGCAATATAGAAGCTGCCAGGGCAGTTGGTGAACTGGTAGCAAAAAGAGCTCTTGCAAAGGGTATTGATACCGTAGTGTTCGATCGTGGAGGCAATATATATCATGGCAGAGTAAAAGCTCTGGCTGAAGGTGCCCGCGAAGCCGGCTTGAAATTTTAAGGTAAAGGAGAAAGCACATGCCAAGATTTGAAAAACAGGAATCCGACTTACAGGAAAACGTCGTTTTTATTAACCGCGTTGCTAAAGTCGTAAAAGGCGGCCGTCGTTTTTCCTTTGCTGCAGTTGTAGTTGTCGGTGATGGAAAAGGCAGAGTAGGCGCAGGCCTCGGCAAAGCTGCCGAAGTTCCGGAAGCGATTCGCAAGGGCGTTGAAGATGCTAAGAAAAACATGATTAACGTTGCTTTGAAGAATGGCACCATTCCCCATGAATCCCTTGGGATTTACGGAGCAGGCAAAGTTATTATGAGACCGGCTGCTGAAGGTACAGGTATCAAGGCGGGCGGTCCGGTTCGTGCAGTGCTTGCGCTGGCAGGCGTTCGCAATGTTCTCACCAAATCCCTTGGTTCTTCCAATCCGATCAATATGGTAAAGGCTACCTTAGACGGAATGGCAAAATTGGAAAACGTTCAGACCGTAGCGGCACTCCGCGGCAAAACGGTTGATGAAATTTATAACTGATAGGAGAACGATCATGAAGGTTATCATTACACTCAAGAAAAGTGTGATCGGCTCCAAACCCGAGCACATCGCTACAGTGAAAGCTCTCGGTCTGAAGAAGACCAATTCCTCTGTAGTGAAGGAACTCACCCCCCAGATTCAAGGCATGGTACATGCCGTTCGTCATCTGGTTGAATGTAAAGAAGCTGAATAAAAGGAGGTGCACGAATGAAACTGCATGAACTGAAACCGGCTGAAGGTTCCAAAAGAGCACGTCGTCGTGTAGGTCGTGGCATAGGTTCCGGCATGGGAAAACAGTCTACCCGCGGAGCCAAAGGGCAGAATGCAAGAACCGGTGGCGGCGTCCGTCCAGGATTTGAAGGCGGCCAGATGCCCCTGTATCGCCGACTCCCAAAACGCGGCTTCAAGAATGTTTTTGCTGATAAATATGCTGTTGTTAACGTAGAACAGCTGAACCGCTTTGAAGATAAAGCTGTTGTAGATCCGGCAGCTCTTGTAGAAGCAGGTATTCTAAAAAATGTTCTCGATGGCGTCCGTATTTTGGGCAATGGAGAACTGACCAAGGCTCTTGATGTAAGAGCGCAGGGATTCACCAAGTCCGCACAACAGAAAATTGAAGCAGCAGGTGGAAAAGTAGAGGTGATCTGATATGGGATCTGCCTTCGCAAATTTTGCCGCCAATAAGGAATTGAAGGATCGCATTCTCTTTACGATGGTGATGTTCTTCGTGTTCCGTCTTGGCGTACATATTCCGGTTCCCGGAGTAGATACATCTATTTTAGAAAGTCTCTTTTCATCAGGAAATCTCTTTGGGTTTCTGGATCTATTCTCCGGCGGTGCTCTGAGCAAATTTTCACTTTTTGCCATGAGTATTACCCCGTACATCAATTCTTCCATTATTATGCAGCTTCTGACTTCCGTTATTCCCACATTGGAAGAATGGCGGAAAGACGGGCAGGAAGGGTATAAGAAGATCCAGAAAGTCACAAGATACTTCACGATTTTCCTTGCTGTCGTGCAGGCTTTCGGCATGACTTACGCACTGCGTATCAATCATGCACTGGTGGATAACAGCTGGCTTTATTTCGGATTCATTATCGTAGTTCTGACAGCAGGCACATGCCTTCTGATGTGGATCGGCGAGCAGATCACCGAGCACGGCATCGGTAATGGTATTTCTCTTATTATTTTCTGTGGTATTGTGGCGCGTTTTCCGGAAGCCATTTCCACAGTCATTGAATACCTGAAGATTGGGACGATCAGTCCGTTCCAGCTTCTTCTCTTTGTTATCATTGCCCTTGGCATGATCCTTATGGTCATCGAGGTCAATGAGGGACAGCGAAGGGTGTCCATCCAATACGCAAAACGTGTTGTTGGCCGTAAAATGTACGGCGGACATTCCACATTCCTGCCTTTGAAAGTCAATCAGGCAGGTGTTATCCCGATCATTTTCGCTTCTTCCATTATTATGCTTCCGGTTACACTGGCGCAGTTCGTTCATATCGGTTGGGTGCAGTCTGTAGGCAACTTTTTTGCCTGGGGATCTTGGCCTAATACGATCTGCTACGGTATCTTGATCTTCATTTTCACCTATTTTTATACGGCGATTTCCCTGAACATCAAAGAACTGGCAGATAATATGAAGAAATACGGCGGGTTTATTCCCGGTATTCGTCCCGGCGAACCGACAATGATATATATTGACAAGGTTATGAGCCGCATTACGCTGGCAGGTGCTCTTTTTCTGGCATTCATTGCGATTCTTCCGAACTTCATCGGAAATATTACCGGTATCCAGGGCGTATACTTCGGCGGCACGTCTTTACTGATCGTTGTCGGTGTTGCCCTTGATACGATGAGACAAGCACAGTCGCTGATGGTAACAAGAAACTATCAGGGCTTCATTAAGTAAGGAGCAGGGCTATGTATATTTTGTTAATGGGACCTCCCGGTGCAGGAAAAGGCACGCAGGCGGAAAAACTCATTCGTGATTACGGTATCCCCCAGATTGCTACCGGTGATATGTTCCGCGCGGCAGTAAAATCAGGGACCGCCCTCGGAAAAGAAGCCAAAAGTTATATGGATAAAGGAGCGCTCGTACCTGACAGCGTGACTATCGGCATTGTTAAGGAACGGCTTGCGCAGGATGACTGCAAAAAAGGCTGGATTCTTGACGGGTTCCCAAGAACCACTGCACAGGCGGCGGCTCTTGATACTATACTCCATGAACTTGGAATCAGACTTACAGCCGTTATCGGGATCAAAGCTGATTCGAAAGGTCTCGTAAAGAGAATTGGCGGCAGGCTTGTCTGCAAAAAATGCGGTGCTTCTTTCCATAAGGAATTCCGTCCGCCAAAGAAAGAAAATGTCTGTGATAACTGCGGCGGGGAACTTTATCAGCGTGCTGATGATAATGAAGCGACAGTGGAGCAGCGCCTTGCCGTTTATGAGAAATCCACAAGACCTCTTATTGACTACTACGAAGCCAGTGGAAGATTTTGCGAAATTGACGGCGATCAATCCATGGAAAAGGTGTATTCTGACATCCGGGACGCATTGAAAAAGGCTTCAAAATGATTACGATTTATACATCGGAAGAAATAGAGAAAATTGCCGCGGCGGGAAAACTGACTGCAGATACACTCTCTATGCTTGAAAAGGCAGTTCGTCCGGGAATCAGCACCTTGGAACTGGATGAAATGGCGGAGAAATTTATCCGCAGCAGAGGCGGCATCCCGAGCTGCAAAGGCTATGAGGGGTTTCCAGGAAGTATCTGCGCCTCTGTCAACGATACAGTTGTCCATGGGATCCCTTCTGCCCGAAAGATTTTGAAGAAAGGGGATATTATTTCCCTGGATCTTGTGGTAGAATTAAATGGTTATATGGGTGATTCCTGTATTACCGCTCCTGTCGGGCATACGAATAAAAAGAATGCGCAGCTTTTAAAAGTGACAGAAGAAGCGCTTTTTGCCGGAATTAAACAGGCTGTACCGGGAAATACGGTCGGTGACATCGGTCATGCGGTTGAAAGTTACGTAAGACCTTATGGCTATGATGTACTCCGGGATTATGTAGGTCATGGCATCGGCATTGAAATGCATGAAGACCCGGAAATTCCGAACTATGGAACGCCGGGACACGGACCACGGCTGGAAGAAGGAATGGTTATCTGTATCGAGCCGATGGTTACTATGGGCAGAGCGGATATAATAACGCTTCGCGATGGCTGGGGTGTGGTGACAGCAGACGGTTTGCCTGCTGCACACTGTGAGCATACCATCGCCATAACCGGAAACGGCCCGAGAATTTTGACACTGCGTGATTAATGCAGCAGAAGACCGGTGGGTCTATGAAAAGCCAAAGGAGGCTCGAATGAGCAAGGCAGACGTTATTGAAGTGGAAGGAAAAGTTGTTGAAAAGCTTCCCAACGCCATGTTTCGTGTAAAACTTGAAAATGGCGGACATATCGTACTGGCGACGATTTCCGGCAAAATGCGTATGAATTTCATCCGTATCCTGCCCGGGGATAAAGTAACCATAGAACTTACGCCCTACGATTTAGAGCACGGCAGAATTACCTATCGTTACAAGTAAGCAAGGAGGAACCAAGATGAAGGTCAGACCGTCCGTCAAGAAGATGTGTGACAAATGCAAAATCATCAAACGCAAAGGCCGTGTAATGGTCATTTGTGAAAATCCAAAGCATAAACAGAGACAAGGTTAATTAAAAGGAGGTACAAGAGTAGATGGCACGTATAGCTGGTGTAGACTTACCAAGAGATAAGCGCGTTGAGATCGGCTTAACTTACATTTTTGGGATAGGCCTCACTCTTTCCAGAGAAATTTTGAATAAAACCGGAATCAGTCCGGATGTCCGCGTCAGAGATCTGACGGAAGACGATGTCGCCAATATCCGCAATGCACTTGCAGATTATAAAGTGGAAGGCGACCTGCGCAGGGAAGAATCCCTCAACATTAAGCGTTTAGTGGAAATCGGTTCTTACAGAGGCCGCCGTCATCGTGACGGACTGCCCACCCGCGGACAGCGTACAAAAACAAACGCCCGTACCCGCAAAGGACCGAGAAAAACGATCGCAGGCAAGAAGACTGCGACCAAGAAATAATGTTGAAGGAGGGATAAAATGGCTACGGTAAAAAGTAAAGCAAAAAGAAAAGAAAGAAAACATGTAGAATCCGGTGCAGCGCATATTCGTTCCACATTCAACAATACGATTGTAACGATTACTGATTCTAACGGTAATACCATTGCCTGGGCATCTGCCGGCGGACTGGGATTCAAAGGTTCCCGTAAGAGCACGCCGTTTGCGGCGCAGATGGCAGCAGAACAGGCAGCGAGAGCAGCCATCGATCAGGGAATGCGTTCCGCTGATGTATTTGTCAAAGGACCGGGCGCAGGCCGTGAAGCGGCTATCCGCGCATTGCAGGCAGCAGGTATCGAAGTCAGCAGCATTAAGGACGTTACCCCGATTCCTCACAACGGCTGCCGTCCTCCAAAACGCAGAAGAGTATAATAAAGGAAAGAGTTTCTTTCAGAAATAAATCTTAATTCCTTTTATTCCTGCGTAATATTTTGGCGCCAATGGCGCAGAAGGAGGACTTTGGATGAACGAAAATACAAGCTTCACAATTAAGACTGTGGAAATGAGTGCTGACGGGCGTTACGGCAAGTTCGAATGCGGACCGCTTGAACGCGGATACGGTATCACACTTGGCAACAGTCTTCGTCGCGTGTTGCTTTCATCTTTAGACGGTGTGGCGATTACGTCTATCAATATTGATGGAGTGGAACATGAATTTTCCACTGTACCCGGTGTACGGGAAGACGTAACAGACATGATCCTGAATTTGAAAAAAATCCGTTTCATCGCTTATGAAGAAGCGGAATTCCCAATCAAAGTCCGCGTAGATGTGACTAAAGAAGGAGTTCTTCTTGCAGGTGACCTTCAACTTCCGTCGGAAATTGATGTTCTGAATGGAGATTTGGCACTCTGCACACTGGATACGGAAGCGCATCTCGGAATGGAACTGACCATTGACCGCGGGCACGGCTACGTTCCTTTTACAAAAAATAGAAGAGAAGACGATCCCATCGGATCTATTCCGATTGACTCTATTTATTCTCCTGTGGTTAAATGCAACTATAATGTCAGCGATACCCGTGTAGGCAACGAAATGGACTATGATAAGCTGACACTGGAACTGGAAACTGACGGTTCCATCAAAGCAAGTGATGCAGTGGCCACCGCTGCCACTATTCTGATGAACTGCTTTGAACTGTTCCGTCCTCTGGCAACCGGTCCGATACCGGAAGCAAGAGATGGCAGCGATATGACCCGGCAGTCCTCCGATCAGCAGGCGGAAGAAGAGAAGATCGATCTCTCCGGCATTCCGATCGAAGAACTTGAACTTTCCGTTCGTGCATTTAACTGCCTGAAACGGGCTGAAATCAATACACTTGACCAGCTTGCCGAAAAGACAGAAGAAGAACTTGGACGTGTGCGTAATCTTGGTAAAAAATCAATTGATGAAATTATTGAGAAACTGGCACAGTTCAGAGGTCTCGGACTTCATTTGAAAGATTAAAATCCAAAAAGATAGGTAATTTAGGAGGAAACAATGGCACGTAGTAGACTGAGAAGAGTCAGCGGCGCGCGTAAAGCACTGCTCCGCAGCCTCGTAACGGCTCTGTTCCAGTATGGTCGCATTACCACTACTGAAAGCAAAGCGAAAGAACTTCGCCACGTAGCAGACAAAATGATCTCTCTTGCGAAGAGAGGCGATCTTCATGCCCGCCGCCAGGCTGAAGCATTCATCATGGATAAAGCGGTGACAAAAAAATTGTTTGATGAAACCGCAAAGAAATATACAGAACGCAACGGCGGCTACACCCGCGTACTGAAACTTGAAGCTCGTCTCGGTGACAATGCACCGCAGGCAATTATCGAGCTCGTTGACTGAAATCAGAAGAAACGCTCCGGAAGGGGCGTTTTTTAATGGGGAAATAAAAGAAAGGACAGCAGAAATGAAAAAGAGAATGAAGGATGCAAACTGAACCGGAAAAATAGAAAGAACTTGCCGATTTTTTATTCTATACGGTACAATACAGCAGAGAAAGGGACAGACATGAAAAGAAGCAACAATACTCTCTTTAAAGATATACGGAGCCACGAAGTGAAAGCGCGGGAGAGAATCCTTGCTGCCGCCCGCGGCACATATACCGTCATGGATATAGAAACAACAGGAATGTATTCCGATATTACCGAAATCGCCGCACTCCGTGTCGTGAGTGGAGAAATCCGGGATACTTTCCATACTCTCGTCAAAGCGAAGGGACCTATAGAAAAACGCGTAGAAAGACTTACCGGTATTACCTCTGATATGCTTGAAGGACAGCCTCCTATCGGCGATGTACTGCCGATATTTATGACGTTTATTGAAGGAATCCCGCTTGTGGGGCACGGGCTTGATTCCGACCTGGTTGTCATTGACAGAAATCTGAAAGCTGTCGGTAAACCTCTTGTTACCAATGACTATATCGATACCCACAGCCTTGCGAAACTCCTTCTTCCGGAAAGGGAAGGAGAACATAGGAAATATTCCGTTAAAGCCCTTGTAGAATATTATGAACTGCCCTGCAGTACTTTCCATCGTGCCATGGACGACTGTATGGCAGAGAAAATGCTTTTTGAAAGACTTTTGGCGGAATGGAAATAGAAAGATAAACATTTGAGGACACGCACATCAGCTGTCCTTTTTTATTGTGTACAATTTCATTAGAATGTTCATTAACTTACTTTTGCGAAATTTTAACTATTGAAGAAGAAAGAAGGATAAAAGTATGATATATCGTAAAGGATAAATTAAATTTGGAGAAAATGATGTATCGGTATAAAGTAAAACATAATTCTTTCCGCCGGCTCAAGATGGCTTTTAAATCAAGAAAACGGACAAGGGGGAATATTTTTTTAGGGGTCGTTACCACTATACTGGCTTCTCTTTCCTTTACTGCCATGTCCGCCTGTGCAAAAGCATTAGCACCTATTTCTTCCGAAGAAATGACTTTTTTTCGCGGGCTTGTAGGGCTTATTTTCATTCCGCTCCTCACGCTCCAAACCAAAGAGCCGTTTTTTACAGGGAAATATAAATTTATGCTTTCTCTTCGAGGGTTCTTCGGCAGTGCGGCTTTGCTTTTTTACTTCCTTTCCATCGAGGGGATGACCTTGGGAGATTCGCAGATCCTTTCACAGTTGGCGGCCTTTTTCATGTGTATTCTTTCACCGATCTTTCTGAAAGAAAAACTGCCTAAAGAAGCTATTCCGGGACTTGTTGTTATCGCGCTCGGTACCCTTTGTGTCGTGCAGATATGGAATTTTGATTCGTTCAATGTATATGCCCTTTTCGGTATCGGGGGCGGCTTTTTTTCTGCGGCCGCATACATCGTCATTTCCATGCTTGCCGAACGGGATTTTAAATCAAATACGGAAATCGTTTTCTATTTCCAGATTTTCAGTATCGCCGTAGGGGCGGCTCTTATGAAAGGCAGTTTCACCATGCCGGAAGGAATTCAATGGGTGTGGCTTATCGGACTGGGACTCTTTGCTCTCTCGGCACAGATGTTTATGACCTGGGCTTTCCAGCATGTGAATTCTCTCATCGTTTCTTTCCTTATGTACAGTGAAATCCTTTTCCATGTTCTTTTCGGCTGGTACTTCTGGGATGAAATACTTACCTGGGCATCCTGGCTCGGCGGTACTCTTATTGTCCTCGGATCTATCATGCTTATGGTATTCAAACCGAAAAGCATTGACAATGACACCCATCACCACGAAGACAGGATTTCCAAGCAGAAACGGAAAGAGGAAAGACCTGCTGAAAACATTGCCCTTGACACGGAAAGATCGATATAGCGGCAGGAATTGATATTTCAGACAAGCTTTATTATGCGAAGCCGATAAAAGAATAAACAGCAAAAAAGACTTTTCCTGTTATGGGGAGAAGTCTTTTAAAGCGATTATAAGGGAAATAATATTCTTGCCATATAGATGACGCCGGTCATGGTGATACAAGACAGGAAAGTCGTCATCATCACGATTTCCGTGGCGAAGTTTTCATGATTATGGAATTCCACGGCGTAAAGGACGGAATTGACAGGAGACGGCACGGCAGACATGATGAGAATCGTCTGTGAAGCGACTTGTGAAAAAGGACAGCCCGCGAGAGCCCAGAGCAGGATGAGGAACCATGCACAGAAAGGACCGATAAGGAGCCGGACAAAGCAGGCAAGCCAGGCGTCAGGATCACTGAAAGAAATTTTCGAGCGGTGGATCTGCATGCCGAGTGCCATCATGACGACAGCCACAAGAGCGGCTGCACAGTTTTGAAGGATGGGCCATATGAATGTGCCTGACAGGTCGATGCCGATGGATTTTACAGCAAATGCTGCCGTGAGCGTATAAATAACAGGCATGTGGAGGACGACACGGAGCGCGTCATGGGGGGAAAGGCTTCCCTTTCCTGCCTGATAAAGACCGAGGGTATTCAGAAACATATTCATCTGTACCAGGACGAGCGTGCTTACGGCTGCAGCTTCCGCCAGATAAGGCGTCCCGCTTTCCGTGACATAAGGAGCGTTGGAGAAGACAAGGGCAATCAGGGCGATACCGATATTTCCCGCATTGGAAAACATGGTGCCGTTTTTAAAAGCTTCCCTCTTTCCGGCATCCCAGTTTCTTGCTTTGGCAATAAGCGTCCCGATGGCACCGAGCATAGCCATGAGGACAAGGGAAATAATGAAAACGTGGAAGAGAGAAAAATCAATCTTTGCCACATAAATGCTGTAAAAAATGAAACAGGGAAGAATGATGTAAAAGGTCAGTTTGGTCAGAGAATTGACGTCGAGCCGGAAACGCCTGTCCATGAAGTAGCCGATAGCCACAAAGATTAGAAGAGGCAGGATATTGTCGGTGATGATTTGCAGAAATGCCATATTAAACTCCTGCAGGAAATAAATACTGTGCCAGCCGGATAGCGCATGTGAGCGTTACAAGGCCGAAAGCAGAGCTGTACAGGATGGATTTGGCCACTCTGTGGGGACAGCAGTTGTAATCGACGGCAAAAAGGATAAGTGAAAAGGAAGAGGGGACAGCGGCATAAATGAAGAAAACCTGTGCCGTTACAGGGGTAAAAACGCCGGCCAACATAATGATGGCAAAGGCAATCAGCGGAGATAGGAAGAGTTTATTTATCGATGTGCCGATGGTGAATAAATCCGGTTTGCCGATAGGCGTACGGTGAAGCTGCGCGCCGGCGGTAATCGTCGTGAGAATGATGAAAGCGCCTGTGAAATGGGAAAGCACAGGCCACAGAAAGGTTTGTTCCAAAGCGATCCCGCCCATGCGGACGGCTGCTGCTGCGAAAATCGCGTAAACAGCGGGCATGGAAATAATAAATTTTACAGTACTGGACAGAGAATTTCCTTTCGCCCCCAGAAGTGATGCACCGACCGTATTGATGGCGATGTTCATCAAGATCAGGAGAAGGACGATTGCGCCGCGGGCCTCATCAAGGCATGGTGCAGCTCCGTCTGATGCATATGGCGGATGGGAAAATATCATGAGGATGAGGGCGATGCCGATCTGCCCCGCATTGGAGAGTGTGGAAAGAGCACGGAATGTGTTTTTCTCGTCACCCGTAAATCCCAGTGCCTTTGCGATAAGATAGGCTGCCGCGCTGTCGGTGAGGAGGAGCGCGATGCCGGCTGGAAGAAGAATTGCTGTCGCTGCATCGGGACGGTACAAATACATGCTGTAAAAAATAAAGGCAGGGAGAACTACCCGGGTCACCAGCTTGGCGTAAGTATTCAGATCCAGCTTGAATTTGGAATCCATAAACCAGCCTGCAGCAAGAAATACGATAAGCGGCAGAATGTCATTCCATAAAATTTGGAGAAATATCATAACGGTCACTTTCCCTAAAATATATTATCTATAAGACATAGTATACAACGGATGAGCGGCAAGATACAGATGAGCAGTTATATTTGTTTCAAAAAGCAGAAAGTTCTTTATGGAAAATGGGCCGCCGCCCGGTTTCATTGACAAGGGCAGTGTGTTCCGCTAAAATAAAAACGTTATGGAAGGGTGTCCGAGCGGTTGAAGGAGGCGGTCTTGAAAACCGTTAACTTCGTGAGAGGTTCATGGGTTCGAATCCCATCCCTTCCGCCATATATGCTCGCCGCAGTTTTCCGCTGCGGTGCTTTTTTTCTGAAAAGGGGTTTCTCTTGGTTATTTTTGGACGCCAAATCAATATGATGAGACAAATCCGCCGCGCTGCCGGTCTGACTATCGGTGCGATGATTTATTCAGCGGGGCTGAATCTGTTTCTTGTACCGAACAACATCATTGACGGCGGTGTGACCGGTATGTCTTTGCTTCTTTCCGAGCTGGCAGGGATTCCCTTCAGCGTACTCATCGTGTTGCTGAATATCCCATTCTTTATTCTTGGTTATAAACAGCTTGGCCTGCGCCTGGCGGTGTCTTCCATGTTTGCCATCATCGTGCTTTCCTTCTGGAGCCATATCTTTGAGCAAATGGAACCGGTAACGACAGATCCGTTCTTATCTACCATTTTCGGGGGGATCATCATCGGTTTGGGCATAGGACTTGTCATTAAAAACGGAGGGTCCCTCGACGGGACAGAAATTGTTGCTATTTATCTGGACAGCCGTTCCGCTTTTTCCGTAGGCGAGATTATTTTATTCTTCAATTTCTTCATTTTGGGAAGCGCCGGTTTTGTTTTTACATGGAACAGCGCCATGTATTCCCTTATTGCTTACTTTATCTGTTCCCGCATGATGGATGCCGTTTCCACGGGGCTTGATTCGTCAAAAGGCGTATTCATTATTACCACGAAGTACGACGAAGTCGCCTCGGCCATCGTAAACGATATGCATCACTCCGTTACCCGCCTTCATGGACAGGGAGGGTTTCTGAAAGATGACAAAGACATTCTCTATGTGGTGATTTCAAGACTGGAAGTGACAAAGATGAAAGGCGTTGTAAAAGGCATCGACAGCGCGGCTTTCCTTTCCGTTTTTGATGTGCAGGAAGTCCAGGGCGGACGTGTGGGGAAAGGCTGGAAGCGGGAAGAAGACAGAAGCCCGTGCTGAGATTATGCAGAGGTGTTTGATTACTATAGAATTTGATGCATGCAGGAATAGAAAACTCTCTTGACATACTGTTATGTAATCCATATAATAAATAAGTCAGTCAGTGGCTGATATAAAAGCGGATTGAAAACCGCCATAAAGAGATGGAGAGGTGTCCGAGCGGTTTAAGGTGCATGATTGGAAATCATGTTGCCGGCGAATACCGGCACGGGGGTTCGAATCCCCCTCTCTCCGCCACGAAGTCAGAGCCTGTCGAACAAGACGGGCTTTTTTGTTTTGTGAAAAATGGAATGTTTAAAGGTGTAAAAAGTTGTTTTTGCCCCCACTTTGCCCCCACTTTGTTTTTTGCACGAAAAAAGCCGGGGCAAATTCCCGGCTTTAAAGGTATTAAATTATCTTTTTCAGTGTTTCTTTTACGCCAACCTCGAGATCCGGAATAAAGTGTCCATAGGTATCCATCGTCTGCTGGAATGTGCTATGGCCAAGTCTATGCTGCAGAGCTTTAAAATTTATACCTTCTTTTAAAAGCAAGGTGGCGTGTGTATGTCGGAGTCCGTGAAAAGTAAAGTCAGGTAGACCCATTGCGTTAAATGTCCGGCGGGCAATTTTTTCAATATGGTTTCTTTTTATCGGATTTCCCTCGGCATCGCAAAAAAGCAGATTTTCAGGATTGGGAGTTCCTTTCATAGCTGATATGTGGTGCTGTATCAGCTTCATTGTTTCTCGATCTATAGATATTGTCCGGCGGGATGACTTGTTTTTTAAATCGTAAGATAGCTGCTCTTTACCATTCACCCGGATTACAGAGCGCATGACTTTTATGGTTCCCCGCTTAAAATCAATCCCCCATTTACAATCAAGTCCGGAGATTTCTCCCATGCGGAGCCCGGTATATGCTGCAATCCGAAAATAAAGCTTTGTCCACTCTTCCGGGATTAGATCGAGCATTTCTTTTATTTGTGATTGCCGCAGGATGGAAACTTCCTTCCGTTCTTGCTTGGCATGTTTTATATTTGTTAATGGGGATACAGGAATCGCCCCATCTTCCGCCGCCTGTTTTAGTGCAGCGTGCAGGATTGTGTGCAGATTGTTGACAGTTCGCGGCGATTTTTCTTTCAGTAAATCTGCAAAATATGAGCGGAACATGGCCGGCGTCAGATCAGTTAAGAGTATTCTCCCGATGCGCGCCTCTGTTATATATTTTTTAATGGTATAGTAGTAATCTCTTTTCGTGACAGGGGATATATTCGGCGTTATAGATTCAAGCCACGCCTGCATCCATTCTGACAATGTGACTTTTTGTGTGGCAAGCGGGCATTTTTCTAATAAATCAAGAAATGCAGACCGTTTATCTTTTGCTTCTTTAAGCGTTCGCCCCATAAAATAATAACGTTTTTTGTTAATTTGGACGGTCACTTTATATCGACCGTCTTTTCTTTTCGGCATTATAAAATCAGCTCCTTTGTTTGAATGGGGCTGATTATGCTATAATATATGCGTAATCAGCCCGTGGGGGTAATATTACCATTCTGAAGAGTATATTAGCAGTACTGCTTCAGATAACCGTCGTCATATTGCGAGTATGATGGCGGTTTTTATATGGTTAAATAAACGAAAAACCTCGCATCAATGAAGATACGAGGTTTTTTCGTGTAGGTGGCTAAAGCCACACAGTACTAATTGTAGGGAGGTCTTAGCCTCCTGAGTATCTTCATTATATAGATATATTTTCTTGTTGTCAAATATTTTATACGGTTATCTGATGATTTTTCCGGAAATGAATGGAATAAGTTTATCGTAAATCTTTTTCATTGCTTGCTCAGGAAGTGATATTCCTGTCAGGACACTTGTTTCCTTTACCGGATCCATAATTCTCATTTTACTGATTGTTGTTATTTGTGAAATTAATGCTATACTACCTTTTCTCATTTTATCAAATGCGGTGATATGCTTATTAAGTTGTTCTCGTTTTAATTCTAATGCTGAAATCTGAGAATTCAAAATTTTGTTTTCTTTTGATAAAATAGAAAGCTTAGTTTCCAAAGGAATTATTTTTAAATCACGGTCTGCGTCGTTTAATTGCTCTTCTTTTAATTGTTTTAATTGGTCTGATAAATTATCAAAAGCTTTATTAAATTTTTCACGCCGCAAATTATATTCAATATCCATCATTTTATATTCTTCTATAAGAGTATTCGTTTTTGCGGCGACACGAGAAAATAGAACTTCTCCTAAATCGACCTCAAACGGTCTTAATACAGTATCTTTTTCTTTCCTTGATCGCAACGGGAGCACAGCGACAACCCCAGATGAACGCGGGTTATTATCTAAAACAACTGCATAATGGAGCCCGCCTTCTTCTGCACCTGGGCGGAATCCGAAGTTTACGTTTATGATATCTCCACAGGAATATTTTTTCATAAATTTCGGGGAAAATTTATTTTCCCTATTTAACATATTTTTATAATCTTGGAGCCAATAATAAAGAAGAGCTGATTTTTTATAATCATTGCTTTCTGACATAGCAATTAACTTGTCGGAATACTCTTTCATAAGTGCAGTTATATTTTTCTGCAGCTGCTTTTTGTTTTGAGGGTCTTTGAAATCCATAATTTATACTCCATAATAGGATGATTGAATAAACCTTTCAATAAAATAGGGGGATTTTCGAGGTAAAAATAGACTTGAATAAAAATTGACACAAACGATTTCGAACGATTTCAGACGATTTTCAGGTGTAAATATAAACGGATTTTTCGTTTATATATTATTGAGGGATTGGCTGTGGATAATTCAATTTAACTCATTTGTTTTTATAAGCTAATTCCCGATTTTGCCGTGCCTTTTTACTTAATTTAGACATAAGTTTAAAGTTATATTCACCAACCAAAGAACTCATCCTAAATAAATCCAACAGTGCCCATAATCCAAATAATCCGGCTGTAAAAAAATAGAAGATGAATTTTATTGGACTATTTAAATATACATAATGCAACCCGAAACAGAACCAAAAGAAATATGCGGTACCTACGCTTTTTTTCTTTCGATAATACTCCTCCATAATTTCCGCATGCATTGGGTCATTTGCCATAAATACTTCATTCATTGGATCCATTTTTGTTACTCCTCTCTTTTGAATAATTAATTCTCTTACATTACATTTTCTCTACCTGCCGCGAAACACGGAAACACCGAAAACTGCTCTAACAACTTTTCTGTTGATTCAATAGTTAAAAGCTGTTCATCCCGGATGCCGTCTATCATATCCGGACAATTTCGCATGCATGTATGACTAATAAGAAGAAAGGCAAATTTATTAGCTTCAAGCTCATCTTTATTGATTGCTTCCTCTGTGATCACATGCGATCCCGAAAAATCAAGCCCGTCAGTATTTTGAAGCAATGTGTGCCCGAGTTCGTGTGCTAATATGACCTTTCGATGATTCCAGTCGAATTTTTCGTTAATCACAATTAGTCGACGGTTTTTATAAGTAAAGGAAGCTCCCTGAAATGTTTCTGAATGCACATTCTCATAGTAGACCTCAATTCCAATTAGCGCTGCCAGCTTATCTGGATCATTTGTTTTATGCTCCCTGATAATATCAACAACTTTTGGCAATAGCCTTTTCACTTTCCTTTTCCTCCTTTATTTATTACTACTTGCATTAAATTTAAAAGCATTTCCTTTTCTTGTTTATTGAGATTGTAGTTTCCGCCCCTAAATTTGATGTTTTTCGCATTTTGAATTATTTCGTCTAAGTGAATTGCATTCCTTTCTTCTTCCATTTCTTTTCTTAATTTTTCTGGATTTAGATAGTTTTTCCTGTTCATTGGAACATCAAACCCCATCAGCCACACGGGAGAAACATTGAGTGCCTCCGCTAATATATCCACCTTATCTTGTTTTGCTTTATATCCTCCCTTGAGATATGTATTTATAGAGGATTTATTTATTCCAGTACGTCTATGGAGTTCTGTTTGAGTTATTTCTCGAATCTGCATAGCTTCAGAAAGTCGTTCAGCGAATGTTGCACTTTTCATAAATTTATCCTCCTTTTTGTGTTGATTAAATAATACCAGTGCTGTTCAGAAAAATCAATATGCTGTTCAGAAAAAGTGAAAAATGGTGTTGATTTATCCAAACTCCGATGGTATACTTGGTTCAGGAAACCTGAAAAGAAGGAGGTGAGAATATGGGATATAATTATAATAAATTACGAGGGAAAATCCGCGAAGTTTTTGGTACTCAAGAAAAATTTGCAGTAGCCATTGGAATTAGTGTTCCAGCGCTTAGCCAGCGTTTGACGAATAAAACAAAATTCACGCAAGACGAGATTTTGAAATCTTGCGATTCGCTCGGCATTGATTCTGCTGACATCGCGGATTATTTTTTTACGCACGAAGTTCAGAAAAGCTGAAAAAACGTGCATGAAAGGAGGTGATCAAAATGGATGAAAGAACGATCGGGATGACAATTACAGAAGTCTCAAGAGCGCTCCATATCGGAGTTGAGCAGCTCCGGGAGTATGCAAGAACAGACCCGACGTTCCCGTGCTTTTCGGTCGGGAACAAGCTAATTACTACCGAGGCCGCAATTAGCGAATGGGCAACCGCCCGGGCGAAGATGCGGGTCGGGATGAAGACAGAAAGCTCACAAGTCATGGAAATTATTAGAAAGTACAGGAGGGAAAGAGCATGATTGACAAAATAATAGTTTATTTATGGTTTTTCATGTCTATTATGCTGATTGTCGCCGCAGCGGAGAAAACATCATGTCTAAATCTCTAATCACATTCATAGCAATTGTCTTCTTAGCCGGTGCCGCGGTTGACGCAGATAACATTTATCACCGGATATTTCCGGAAACTCGAATTGTTGAGTACCGGAGAGAGGTAAAGGCAGGTGATACGCTCTGGGATATCTGCGGCGAGATAGCCACGGACAAAGAGGACCTGCGGAAACTGGTTTATCAAGCAAAGAAAGATAACAGGATTATGGACGTCGGCAACCTGCAGCCGGGAACCTTAGTGATTGTAAAAGTAGAGGAGGCGAGAAATCAGTGAATGCAGAAGAAGAACTTAGTGTTTTGAAGGAAAAAATAGAAAAGATGAAGGAGACGTATAAGGGCGCGCAAGATTATGAGTATGAAAATTATAAGAAATATAACGAAGAGGGTAATACGGTCGCGGCGAATCGGGCTCTCGGTAAATCCTATGCATTTGAGGCGATATATACGTACATCAAAAACATGTAAAAAGCCGACTGATAACTGCAATTATCAATCGGCAGGCGGAAAATGTGAGTGATATTTCCGCCTCTATATTATCAGAAAATGGAGGAATAGACAAATGGCAGAACTCATATTGAATGCCGATGCTTCACATGAGGATTGGCTCAAAGTAAGAAATACAGGATTAGGTGGGTCAGACTGCGGAAGCATTCTCGGACTCAATCCGTATAAATCAGCATTGACACTTTGGTCAGAAAAAACAGGAATGATGCAGCCGGAAGATCTCTCGAAGAATGAGAGGGTTTGGTGGGGCAGCCATATGGAACCGGTGATCGCGCAGAGATTTGAGGAAATTACAGATAAAAAGGTGCGCCGGAGAGGAACTCTTCGAGATAACGATTATCCGTATATGCTGGCCAATATTGACCGCTGGATAGTCGGGGAGAATGCCGGTCTTGAAATCAAGACGGCAGACTGGCGCATGAGCAAGCAGTGGGGCGATAAAGACGATCCGCAGGACATGACGGTACCGGACAGCTACTACTGCCAGTGCATGCATTACATGGCAGTCACAGGGGCCGATTACTGGTACATAGGAGCCCTTATCGGCGGAAACGATTTCCGGGTAAAAAAGATCATGCGTAACGAAGACGATATCAAGTACATCCGGGAGCAAGAAAAAGAATTTTGGAACCATGTCACAGAACAGACAATGCCTGCGGTAGACGGCAGTGATTCTACAGTTCACACACTTGTCGGGCTGTACAATACGCCGAACGGTAAAGAGATAGACCTGCCGGAAGAAGCCTTGCGGATTTTTGAAAAATATGACTTGGCCAAAGCAAAAGAAAATGAAGCAAAAGACGCTATACAGGCGGCAAAAAATGAATTAATGGCACTGCTTGGAGAAAACGAAGTCGGACACATCGGTGACAGAAAAGTTACATGGAAAGCAATAAAGCCGAGAGAATCTATTAGCTTATCCCGCGTTAAAAAAGAAGACAGCGGCAGCTATGAGGCACTCAAAGCGATGGGATTTATCAAAGTCGGCGAAGCAGGCCGCATGATGAAGGTCTACTAATGAGCATTGAAGAGTTTACAGCCCTCGAGATAGGCGCAAAAGTCAGTATACAAAGGGGGCTAAAATCCCCGCCACTTAAGGGGACATTGGCGGATAAGGTGAACGAATCCGCTCTTATAAAAATAGGTCACACGCCGGCAGGAAAACCTATCCTGATATGGGCGCATTATATGAAATTAAAACAGGAGGAGTTTAGATGAGAATTAAGGAGATACTTTCACAGAACAGAAGAGATTTCAGAGCATTATTTATCTGTCCGTTTTGCGGGCATGAAGAGGAAAAACCGGGATACGATGACGCTAATTTTCATCAGAATGTGATCCCGAAAATGAAATGTAAAAAGTGCGGAAAAACAGAGCAGGACGGAGCAAATTATCGTCCGTTGAGTACAAAATATCCGGAAGGTTTTCAAGTTTAAAACAGGAGGACAAGAAATGAACGCGGCAAAAGGAATCGTAAAAACAAAGCAGGAAAACAAAAAGCCATCTTTACAAGGGCTAATTCGAGCGATGGAGCCTGAAATTAAAAAGGCATTACCGTCGGTCATTACACCGGAACGGTTTACCCGGATGGTATTTACGGCACTGTCGAGCAATAAAAAGCTGCAGGCATGCACACCGGAAAGTTTTCTCGGCGCAATGATGCAGGCTGCACAGTTGGGTGTAGAGCCGAATACCCCGATCGGACAGGCTTACCTGATTCCATACGGCAATCAGGTACAATTTCAACTTGGATATAAAGGACTGATTGATCTTGCTTATAGAAGCGGTGAAGTACAGAGCATACAGGCGCACGAAGTGCACGAAAACGATACATTTGAATACGAGCTTGGGCTGAATCCAAAACTGAAACACGTACCAGCTATGAAAGACAGGGGCCCGGTCATCTTATACTACGCTGTCATCAAACTGAAAAACGGCGGAGAAGGGTTCGAAGTTATGAGCCGGGAGGATGTAGATCAATTTGCGCGGGCGAAGTCTAAAACATATAAAAATGGACCATGGCAAACGGATTTTGACGAAATGGCAAAGAAGACCGTACTTAAGAAAGTTTTGAAATACGCGCCTTTAAAATCTGATTTCGCAAAACAGGTCAAAGAAGACGAAACGATTAAAACCAGTATTTCGGAAAACATGACAGACCTCCCGGACGAAACGGTGACGATTGATGCGGAAGCACAAACGCCGCAGGACGAAGAAATCCCATTTGATGAAATACCGCCTGCTGTAGATAGAGAAACGGGGGAGGTATTAACAGATGGAAGAATTTAAGAGAAATCCTCTTCCGACAATGGAATGCGGGATGGCCTACTTGGCTCATCCCTACGCTCCAATTGTTGAAAATTTGAAAGTATTTACAGGAGAGATTAAGGAATCCAACGTGGAAGAAACGGGAGATATTGCTTATAAAATAATGAGCAAATATCCCAACCTGACGGTTCTTTCCCCGCTCCATGCTTATTCATTCTTAGAAGGAAAAGATATGGAAGAAACGGAGATTCTCCGGTACGATTTCAGGCTTCTCAATAACTGCACTCTTCTGATTTTGTCCGGATACTGGAGACAGAGCCGTGGCTGCATGGCCGAATATGGCTATGCGAAGGCAAGGGGAATCAGGATTTATGAGTATGTAGACGAGACTCTGTATCCGCTGGAATGAGTAAATTTCGTTATAAACATTTAAAGGGGGTGATAACGTGGGGCGCCAACTTAAACAGGGGTTGGATTATCTCACACTTGATGTTGATTTCTTCGAAAGCGTAAAGGTCCGGAAAATCAGAAAGGACTGTGGCAATCAATCAATACCAATACTGATCGCGTTACTCTGCAATATTTTTCGAGAAGAGGGATATTATGTGGGGTACGATAACGATCTGACATTCCTCATAGCTGAGCAATTCGGCGTGAGCGAGGGTGCAGTAGAGGATACCGTCCAAAAAGCGGTTTTAGTTGAGTTTTTTGATAGCCACATGTTTCATACCTATGGAATCCTCACTTCACACGGTATTCAGCAGCGTTACTTTGATGCAGTAACCCGCTTGAAAAGAAAATCGGTGAAGGTCATAGGGGAATTTCTATGCAAAAATATTTCCCCTGGAATAAATACCGATTTCCTCCGTGATAAATCGAATAACCTCTGGAATAAATCCGACAAGGTAGAGGAAGAGGTAGAGGAAGAGGTAGAGGAAGAGGTAGAGGAAGAGGTAGAGGAAGAGGACAAAGCGTCTTCTCCGAAAACTGAAATCATCAAAGCATTTTCTTCCTCTTCTCCCGGACTGGAGAAATCAATCAAAAAGTGGATGGACATGAGGAAACAGAGGAAAGCTTCTGTATCACCGACGGCTCTTAAAAAGAATTTGACACAACTCAAGAAGTTATCAAACGGGAATATAGAGGACGCTGTTCTCATTGTAGAGCAATCAATAGAAAATCAATGGCTCGGATTTTGGCCGCTCAAAAAACATAAGCGCAAAAAGTCGGAAGGAAGCTATGGACATATCGATTTTCTGGAAGAGTGGAAAGGTATCAAAGACGGATGGTGACAATGGAACGAATTGGACGGGATATGGATGATCTCCGGAAAAAAATGGAGACATTTATCAAAAACAATGGCCGCTTAAATGAGCAAAACGAAAAGACGGAAGCAGAAGAGGCGGCAGAAGAAAGAAAAAAATGGACGAATAGGCTGTATAAAGCCGGGATAGGCAGGCGGTACCATGCATGCACGTTTCAGAACATTGAAAGAAAAGGATTACCGGATTCTAAGCTGCTGAAAAGCCATTATGCCATCGCGAAAGATTACGCTAAGAATTTCAAGGTACACAAGGCAAAAGGGCAAGGGCTTATATTCGCCGGACCGGTAGGACGCATGAAGACAACAATGGCGGTGGCCATAGCGCAGGAGATTATGAAAGATTATAACCGGGCGTATTTTATTACGATGCCGGAATTGATGGACAGTCTTCTGCAGAATAATCTTTCACAAGAAGTTCGAACGCGCACAAAAGAAACGGACTTACTGATTCTTGATGACATGGGAGCTGAGTATCAAAACGACTGGGTATTGAACGCGGTCGACGCAATTATATCGAAGAGATACAACGAACTCATGCCGGTAATCATTACGACGAATAAGACACCGGAAGAGATGAATCAGAGGTATATGGCACGGATTTTTGACAGGTTAAAACATGCGAACAGGTTACTTATAGAAGCAGGAGAAAGCCTGCGGAAAAATGAGGTTTAAGGGGTGGCGAAACATGGATAAGGCGATAGCTGGAGCGACAAAGGATGAAAAAATTTACAGAAATATAGATACGAAATTTTTCAACATGCATTTTTCCGTTCCTGGAAAAGATGGGAAATTCAAGCAAAAGGGACTGTTCTATTGCGCTTATGAAGACGATTATGAAAACCGGCTTGTACATCTTGCGATAGACAACAGAAATGGAACCCCGCTGATAGTCGAATGTATGGACAAAGAACAGGCGATAGAAAGGCTTATGTTCTGGGGTGGAATCGGAAGAAATGAAGCAGAAGAAAGGAGTAACAGAGATGGGAAGTAATCGATTTATGGTCGTATCGGAGGAAAAAGGAATCATAGCAATGAACCCGTCGTATGTTGAACAGAAAGGGAAAGCCCTCATTATCTACATGCCGGGGACGTACAAACAGCTTGAGCTGGAATACGAAACGGTAGAAGAGGCGAGAAGCGTTTTTGACGATATCAGGAGCGCTTATGAATCAGGGAGAATAGACGTTTATATCTGATCTAAGGGGTGATAGCAATGAATACGGTGATAGATGTAGCAAGCGTTGTAGTGTTTATTGTCTTGATTATGTACGCGGCGATAAAACTCGACGAAGCGGCAAGAAAGCTGCGCAGCGAGGAAGAGCGGATTTACAGAGAGAGGCACGAAAAATGAACAACTTAATCACCATCGTTGCCACTTTTGGCAACGAGAGAGGAGCATGAAGTGAAACTTTACAACGACAGAGGGGATAAATATTATCTTTTCGGACAGTTTGAACTATATCTGATGCTTATACAGTGCGTTCTTACCGGAATATTAGTAGCGCTGACATACGTTTTGATTCGATTAGGCGGTGGCATATGAAGCTCATAATACCTGGGCGCCTTCCCTGCATGAATGACTTGATTGCTGCCAACCGGCTGAATAAGTACGCGGGGGCAGGCGTCAAGAAGAAAACGCAGAGACAAATTATTCTGATTCTGCAGCCGCAAGTGCAAGGACAAAGGTTTACCGAAAAAGTAAATATCCGTATCGAATATTATGAAAAGGATATGCGCCGGGATGAAGATAATGTGATGAGTGCGGCAAAGTTTATACTTGATGCGCTGCAGGATATAGGGCTTATCCAAAACGACAGCAGGAAATACGTGCACTTGACGCAGGAAGTATTTACCGACAGAAAGAATCCAAGGATTGAGATAACGATTAAGGGGGGGTGAACTATGCCGAAAGGGAAAAAGGAAGCAGAGATACAGTACCGTGTTGCTAACTTCTTTGGTATAAAACAAATAACCATACCTAACGTTAATTTTGCATGGGCAAGCTGTAAAATTCCAAAATATAACAAGAGAGGGGATTTAGAAAGGTTTGATTATCCGTTTGAGGGTATCAGGCACGAAGCGGATTTAATCACAATAAACGGAAACGACTATATGAATGAAATCGAATGTAAATGTAGTTACAGCGATTTTTTAGCAGATTTCCGTAAAAAAGAAAATCACATAACTAAATACACAAGAAGCGTTTATTATGCGTTTGATGGAGAACTATATGCAGTCAAAAAAGATGAAATCCACAAAAAACTTAATGATAAATTCCCGGCGGCAGGAATAATTGTAGTCAATAAACATGTGTGTTCTATTGAAAAGAAGCCGAAATATTTCAAGGTGGATAAAATCCCGATTGAAGTAAAAATCGGGCTAATGAGAATCGGATGTCAGAAGTGGTGGATGAGAAAATAAAACGCAGAGGTGAAATGAAGCATGAAAATTTTGGATGCCTGCTGTGGCGGTAAAATGTTCTGGTATGAAAAAAATCTGGAGTTCGTGGACTTTCAGGACAATCGGGAACTACAGACGGAATTATGCGATGGACGGATATTCAGTGTAGAGCCTGATTTTATTGGAGATGTCACACAGATGGATATACAAGACGAAAGTTATGACATGGTAGTATTTGACCCGCCACATTTAAAAAATGGCGGAGATACGGGATGGATCATTCTAAAATACGGAAAATTACCGTCCGAGTGGTTGCTGTGGATAGAACGAGCTTTTAAAGAATGTTTTCGTGTTCTGAGAAATGACGGAGTGCTTGTCTTTAAATGGAATGGTGAACAGATACCATTTGCGGAGGTGGTCAAATTATCGCCGTATAAGCCGATTTTTGGGGATAAAAGAGCGAAAACAAGGTGGACGGTATTTGTGAAAAATGCTGCGTTGAGGAAGGGAGAGAAAGTATGAAAACACTAAAAGAAGAAGTAATTGAATTACTGATGAAAAGAATTGGCGTTGCAGAAAATGAAGAATTTGAAGCTCAATTTGCACATGAAGAATGCCAGGTCAATAAGTTTTGTAACGGAGAATTGCTTACAAAAGTTAATGAAGAATGGCGTGATAATTCAATGTGGGCGGTTTTTGTAAAATATTTCGATGTCTATGAATTTAAAGTAATTCCGTTTAAGCCGAAAATCGGAGATAAATATTGGTGGGTAGAAGTTGACGGTAAAGTATGTAGTGACATATCTGAACGAGGTTGTACGTTTGACTGCATGGCAATGGCAATAGGAAACTGCTTTAGAACAAAAGAATCGGCGGAAGCACACAAAGAAGAGATTTTAAAAATCCTGAAAGGAGAAGATGATGAATAACGGAATGCGACCGAGTGTTTTTCATAACCCGGATCCGACTTACGAAAAAACGGCAGTTAAATTGCATTTTGAATTAAAACGGGTACGTAATGATATCGAAACGTTTTTCGAGGAAATTCGGCGCTGCAGAAAGCATATTGACTCTTTGAATCAATACCGCCAGCAGTGCGAGATGGATTTGTTCTCTTTAAAAGGCTGTAGATACGACAAGGAGCCTGTGGATGGCGGCTCTCCATCCGATTTGTCAGACATCGTGATTGCTTTCAAAGAGAAGATGGCAAAATCAGAAGAACTGCGGATAAAAGAGCTAAATCGATACGGTGATATGATCACGAAAGGATTTAAGCTATTAGCGCTTTTGTCCGATCCGGAGCAGAAATCAATCATGATTGACAGGTATTTCATGAATGTTTTGTGGGAGAAAATATCGCTGGATCATCATTTTGACAGGAGTACATGTATGAGAATGAGAGACCGGGCGATACAAGAAATTTCACGAAAAACGCAAGTTGCGACTAAATGCGACTTTTAAATGTGCTATTATGATAGTGTAAAGTTCGGGCAATAAATGTCGCCGCCCGATGCTTTCATACAACTCCATAAAAGCAAGAAGTCGGGTTTGATGAGTTTCCCGGCTTTTTGCTTGCATTTGATAAAGGAATTTAACAATGATTGATTACAAAACATCTGCAAAACCGCGTATTATCACAAAAGACGATGTCGCGGTTTTCTGTTCGTATGATGAAATCGTGCCAATTGGACAGCTGCAGCCGAATCCGCAAAACCCAAATCAGCATAACGAGCAGCAGGTAAAGCTCCTCGGGGAGATTATCCGAAGTGCCGGGTGGCGGGCTCCGATTACAATATCAAAGCGAAGCGGGCTGATTGTAAAAGGACATGGACGCAGGCTGGCAGCTATTGACGCAAGGCTGGCATGGGTGCCTGTTGAGTATCAGGAATATGCGACGGAAGCGGAAGAGTACGCTGACCTCTTAGCAGATAACCGGATAGCCGAGCTTGCGGAGATGGATAACGATAAACTCTCCGAAATTCTAAAAGACCTGCAGGAAACCGAAAACTTCGATATGGATTTGACCGGTTTTGACGAGGACGCTTTAGCCGACCTGATAGGTGAGCAGTTGACATCTGACGACATAGAAGAGGATGAAGTTCCGGAGACGCAGGAAACGGTATTTACTAAACCTGGTGACTTGTTTATCATGGGTAACCATCGTCTTTTATGCGGAGACAGTACCAAGCTGGAAGATGTCAATCGTTTATTGGGGGGGCAGCAGGCTGATTTATATATTACGGATCCGCCGTATAATGTGGCGTATGTCGGCAAGACAAAAGACGCATTGACGATAGAGAATGACAAAATGGCTGACGGAGATTTCCGTCAGTTTTTAGTTGATGCATTCAAGGCGGCGAACGATAACATGAAGCCCGGTGCGGCATTCTACATTTGGCATGCCGATTCGGAAGGATTTAATTTCCGCGGGGCTTGTAAAGATATCGGATGGGATGTTAAGGAGTGTTTGATTTGGAATAAAAATCAAATGGTTCTCGGGCGGCAGGATTATCAATGGAAACATGAACCGTGCTTGTACGGATGGAAACCCGGTGCACCGCATAACTGGTACAGCGACCGAAAGCAGACAACGGTTATTGACATGAGCAAGCCGAGCCGCAGTGAAGATCATCCGACAATGAAACCGGTTGGCTTGTTTGCGTATCAAATCGAGAATAGCAGTAAATCAGGTGATATTGTACTTGACAGCTTCGCCGGAAGTGGTACAACGATGGTTGCCTGCGAGAAGATGGGGCGAAAAGCAATGCTTATGGAAATTGATCCGAAATATTGTGATGTGATCATAAGGCGGTACATACAGGAATCCGGAAATCTTGAAATAAAGGTGGAGCGTGACGGAGAGATAAAATCGCTTAAGGATGTAATGGAAGAAGTAGGAGCCACCTTAGAGTAACGGGAGGTGGTGACTTTTGGGAAGGCGAAGAGCCGAGTGCGAATGGGAGCGTAAAAAAGGCGAATCTTCAGAGGCTTATGCCGCGTTTAAACTCTACTACCAGATGGGTGATAAAAGATCTTGCACAAGGGTAGTACAAAAGCTGAACAAATCAAGGGCACTCATCACCGGCTGGTGCGGCAAATGGGACTGGGTAGAAAGAGCCCGTGCTTACGATAACGAGCTGGCTCGGCAGGAATTTTCAGAGGCTTGTAATGCGATAAAGAAAATGAACGAGCAGCAGGCGCAAATTGGACTGCTCATTCAAAAAAAGGCGCTGGAAGCGCTAAAGGAAATGAAATCTAAAGAACTGTACCCGAAGTTACTGCTGCAGTATTTAGTACAAGGGGCGGGGCTTGAGAGAAGGGCACGGGATTCCGATATTGAGATAAAAACAAGCAGCAAGGAAAAAGAAATCAACGAAACGGACTATGCTGATGATGGATTGACGGAGGCACTAAGAAATTCTGCGAAAAAGGTGTGGGATGAATGAAAAACGTGATTGAGCCGGTTATCCGGTTTAAAGAATTTTCCCGTCGTCAAATGCAAGCGTTTACTTGGTGGTGTCATGGATCCCCTTACTTCAATTACAACGGAATTATAGCGGACGGAAGTATTCGAGCTGGTAAAACGGTATCAATGGCTATCAGCTTTGTTTTATGGGCAATGCAAACATACGATAAACAGAACTTTGCTATGTGCGGCAAAACGGTCGGTTCTTTCCGACGTAACGTCTGGAATTGGCTCAAACCTGTGTTGTATGCCCGCGGGTATGAAGTGACGGAGTTCCGGACGAGCAATACGATTATCATAGATGACGGAAAATCCGTGAATTACTTTTACATCTTCGGCGGAAGAGATGAGTCATCTCAAGATTTAATACAGGGCATGACACTTGCCGGGCTGTATTGCGATGAAGTGGCGCTTATGCCGGAATCATTCGTCAATCAGGCGACAGGACGTTGTTCCGTCCCGGGAGCAAAGATGTGGTTCAACTGCAACCCGGAAAGTCCCATGCATTGGTTTCTCAAAAACTGGATAGAGAAAAAAGAAGAAAAGAGAATGCTTCATCTCCATTTCACAATGGACGACAATCCTTCTCTTTCCGAAGATGTAAGAGAACGCTATAAAACGACTTACAGCGGTGTATTTTATAAGCGTTTTATTTTGGGATTGTGGGTCATGGCGCAGGGCGCCATTTATAAAGACGCTTGGAGCGATGACCTGTATTTTGATAAAAACCAGCTGGAGTATATTTACAACAATCCGAGATTGTACCGCCGGTATATATCTATCGACTATGGCACCGTCAATCCGATGTGCTTCTTAGATATCTGGGACGACGGAGACATTGCGTGGGTGGTAAGAGAATATTATTGGAACAGCCGGGAGGAAGGAAAGCATGAAAAGGATAACAGTCAATACGGTGATGATCTTATGGAGTTTATTAATTCAGTAGACTATGCGCCGTCGGCGGTTATCATTGACCCGTCTGCTGCCAGCTTCAAAATAGAAATGAGAAACAGAGGACTTCGAGCAAAAGAAACAGTGGATACGATTAATGCGGACAACAGTGTGCTGGAAGGAATCCGCACAGTTAATAAAATGCTCACAAAGAAGAAAATTCGAATATACAAAGAGAACTGCCCTATGCTTGTTAAAGAAATGCAAAGCTACGCATGGGATGAAAAGGCTATACAGAATGGCGGCAGGGAAAAACCGATAAAGGTGAATGACCACAGCGTCGACGCCCTGCGTTATTATTGTCAGACAGTAATCAGATCAAGGAGGCTTGCGAATGCGTAAGAAAAAAAGAATACAGGTGCCGGCGGGAAACCCGAAAAGAGCACCCGCCCGCGACGCATTTGCCAACGCTTTGGCGCGAATAGGTGCAGGGATGCCGAGCTTGATGGAGGGAACCACCTATCAAATGCAGCGCCTGACACGGAATTATAACTTACTGAACAGTTTATATCGTGAACACTGGATAATGCGTCGGATTGTGGACATTATTCCGGGAGATATGCTGAAGAATTGGATTACTATCACGACGGAAGTAGATCCGAAGGCGCTGAAGCGAATAGACCTTGTCCTCCGCCGGACGCAGCTCATACAGAAAATCAAAACGGGCATGCAGTGGGGACGTCTATATGGTGGCGCGGTAGGCGTCATGCTGATTAAGGGACAGGGGTATGATCTTGCAGAACCTGTTGATTTGGATCGTATAATGCCGGGGGATTTCTGTGGTATTACGGTTTTAGACCGGTGGAATGGTGTTTCTCCCTCTGGAGAATTGATAGGTGATATCAGCGACCCGGAATATGGGCTTCCGAAGTATTATCTTGTAACGGATACCGTATCCGGTGTAACTACCAAGATTCATAATTCACGTGTGCTTCGTTTCATCGGAGATGATCTGCCGTACTGGGAGAGTCAGGCGGAAGAGCAATGGGGCGCATCGGTCATTGAATCCGTGTTTGACGAGCTGAAGAAGCGGGATAATGTTTCCTGGAATATTGCACAGCTCACGTTTATGGCGTCGCTTCGTGTACTCAAGATGAGCGACTTGGGACAAACACTTTCTGCGACGGACGAACAAACACAGGCGGAATTGTACAAAACGATACAGGCGCAAAACTGGCTCATGAGTAATAGCGGTGTTCAGGTGCTTGATAAAGAAGACGGTTTTGAAACACACCAGTACACATTCGGCGGCATTTCCGAGGTTTACCAGCAGTTCATGATGGATATATCCGGGGCGGCACAGATACCTGCTACCAAGCTCTTTGGACGGGATCCTGCTGGGATGAATGCAACGGGTGAAAGCGACCTGCAGAATTACTATGACATGATCGGGCAGGAACAGGAATCTAAACTGCGTCCGATACTGAATAAATTGTTGCCGATTCTCTGCATGAGTGTTTTCGGGGCAGTTCCTGATGATTTAGATTTCGATTTTGACCCGGTGTCTGAACCAAGCGACAAAGAGCGGAGCGAGCTGGCTAAAACGGGCACGGAGAACGTGGTAACGGCACTTAATGCAGGGCTTGTGTCTAAACGTACTGCGCTGCAGGAGCTCAAGCAGCAAAGCGAGCGTACCGGTGTATGGACAAACATCACAGATGAGGATATTATGAACGCTTCCGATAAAATAGAAGAGGAAGGGGAGATTGGCGGGTTTGGTGATATAACAGGCATGGAACCCTCTGAAATGAACAGTCATGTAAATGATGATGAGTTTGATGAAAGCAAGCACCCAAGAAATGAAAATGGAGAATTTACATCAAACGGCGGGAGCGTAAGTGCAAATGAAGAAGATAATGATAAAAAGACCACGTCAGATATTTCCGATGTATTGGGTGAAGAATTCACCGGATACAAAGGAAAGGCGGCTGTAGATAAGCTACTGACAGAAAAGAAAGGACATGTGAAGTCCGCTTTTAGAAATAAGACATTCGGTGACATTGCTCTCGTCTACGGTAATGAACGATTAGGATTGCGCCATATTATATCCCAAAGAAAAAAGCAGGGGTTTACTGATGAAAAGATAAAATCCTTGCTTTATGACCTGGATGATGTGATTACAAACGGAAAGGTGGCACCTTCAAACAATGGACGTGCTACATTTGAGGTATACAAAGACGGGAAGGTAGCTATTATAAGCCCGAGTTTGCAGGGTAATAAGTTTACTTTCGTTTTGACGGCGTATAAATCACGCAACAAAAAATAGATTACCGGATGGACGCCGTCCAGAATTATACTCTGGTCCCCATCATTATTTGGCAGCATAGGCGACTTTCTGCTGTCGGTAATCTACTTCTTTACAATAAGTATAGCTTTTTATTCATTAAATTTCAAGGCGGCACCGTTAAATACAGTGGATTTATTGAGTATTTAGATCTATGCTGTGACAAACAATATGATTATTTTGCGAGGAGGTAAATTATGGATAAAACAAAAGAAAATTTAAGAAGAATAAGAGCTTATGATGCAGAAGAAGAGTGGAAAACGATTAAAGGCTCTCATATACTTGTTAAAAATGGAGAAATTGTTGCTGGTGCCGGGGGGAAATTTAATGGAGAGAAGTTTTATGGTGGGAGTGTTAACAAAGAAGATTCAGGAACGAAATTTAACTACCGATCTCACCCTGCGTATCAGGAAGGGTTAAACCATACGACTAAGTCTTTTGAGAATTCGTATTTTGACGAGGAAGAGGTCATCGCTACGAAAGAAGACTCCAAAGCTCAGCTTGAAAAATGGCAGAAAATGCTGGAAAAACACCCGAATGGTGAGGTATCAAAAAAACAAGTGGCTTGGTATAGAGGAACATATCAAGCGTGTAATGATATTTTGAAAAAATTACACGCCGACAATAACGGTGGATCAAAACCTGCACGATCAAGCAAGGTGCAGGCAATGGAAAATCTGGCAAGTGCAGCTAAGCCGGGGAAAATAGACCCGACTACAAGTCGGGCAATCATAACTCCAGCGATGAAAAAACAGGTTGAAGCAGACTTTGAAATGAATAAAAAGAAATTCCCTGAAAATGAACATGAAGCTGTATCACAAACGTTAAAAAAATATTTTGATAAAGCAGAAACGTATTTAAACAAGGATATGTATAATGAATATGCCGCTGAAACCGCAAAAGCTCGATGCCTTATGAAAAAAGTCTATGGACAGGAATATGCAACACGGAATCCGGCAGATTAAGTGAATAAACATGAAAAGAAACTTCAAACCAAATCGAATGACAGAAAAGCGGTATGCCGCTGCAATAGAAAGGATTATGAAAGGACTGGAGCGTGAGATGGCTCATGCAGAAAGTCCTTTTCAAATGCTTTCTGTTCTCCGTGGTCTTGCCCGCTCTCCTACTTTTGAAAAAGCATGCGAGGACGCGGCACGATCCATGGCTACACACGCCTTTTCTGATGGACACAGAACGTGGCGGGAAGCCGCCCGAGCAGGTTCTAAAGGACGCAGGATATATCGATTGCTGCATAAAGAACTTGAAGCGAACGATATTTACTGGGATATCGTTTCCCGAAATTCCCATTTGATTCAATCCATGACAAATGAGGCTGCAGAACGTGTATCAAATATAGTGTCTGAAGGACAGTCGGCTGGTATTCGGTCAGAAGACATGATAGATGACATACTCAAGCAATGGCCGACGATGACAAGGGCGCATGCTAAATTAATTGCCCGGACGGAATCCTCAAAAGCGGCCTCTGCGTTGACACGCTCAAGGGCGCAAAGCGCGGGGCTCAATTGGTATATTTGGGAAACATCGGAAGATTCCAGGGTGCGTTCTTCCCACCGTCACATGGACGGCGTACTGGTCAATTGGAATGACCCGCCGTCTCCGGAGGCTCTGATTGATATGAAGGATTACGGAAAATATCATGCCGGCGAGTTTCCAAATTGCCGCTGTTATGCCGCTCCGTTGATAGAATATGATGATGTTTCTTGGCCGCATAAGGTATACAGGAATGGACGTATACGGTATATGCGGCTTTCTGAATTTAAAAAAATAGAAGGGGGATAAATGAGGGCATTTTACGGAAGTAAAATCTCCGGACATATGATCCGAACTCCAGAGGGGTACCTTGTGTGTAAAGAAGTGCCTATTGCAAGGATAGGTACACAGGAATACCGGGGAATGGAGTTCGGGGGAGAAAATCCGGAGAAAATCTATGTTGTTAAGAGGCCTGAAGAAGAGGTATTCAGTAAGGCGGCATTAGCAAGTTTTGAGGGTAAACCGGTCGTGGATGAACATCCCAGCGAAGACGTAACGCCGGACAATATTGGTCGATATATTAAAGGCACCTGCCGTGATGTACGTCGCGGTGATGGTGCCTTATCCGACTGCGTTGTAGCGGATCTGCTTATCTATGACAAGGACCTGATACAAAAGATTGAAAATGGAAAGCGCGATATTTCTTGCGGGTATGATTGCCTGTGGGATCCGGAAGATGACGACACCTACGCACAGCGGGAAATCCGCGGTAATCATGTAGCCGTCGTCGAAAAAGGGCGCGCTGGACACAAAGTTTCTATTCGTGATTCACGAAAAGGAGGAAAAACAATGTCAGAAAAAAGTAAAAACAGTATTTGGGGGCGTATGCTTTCTGCGTTTGCGCATGACAGCGATACTACTCCGGAAGATCTGGAAGCAGCGGCAAAAATGAAGCCTGCTTCTGATGAAGATGATCCGGCAAAGACTGTTCCGGTAGTAGAGAAAAAAGAAGAACCGAAGAGCACGATCGATGCAGAACTCGACGCACGTCTCAAAAAGATTGAAGATGCTATTGCCGCTCTTGCTGAAAAGCCGGATAAAGAAAAACCGGCAGAGGAATCTGATGCGCTGGACGCATTAGAAGAAGAGCTCAAGGGCGAAAAAGAAGAAACCCATGATGAAAGTGATGTAGAAGTTGATCCGAAAGAAATCAATGCCAAGCAGGAAGAAACAGAAGATGACGATGAAGACGTTGTAGAACCGGAAGACGAGGAAGAAGCCAAAGCTGCTCGTGACGCTGCTCTGAAAGCTATCAGTGCATTGAAGCCGGTTGTAGCGGCTCTGCCTAAAAGCCAGAGAAAGAAAGCTGCAGATAGTCTTGCGGATCTGATTCGCGGCAACATTCGCGATGATGGATATGACGCCATTATGAAAGCCAAAGAAAACGGTCACAAAAAAGCAAAAGACAAAGCAATGGATGACCGTGAACTTGGTCGCATGATTCGAGACAAATATAATCCACATTACAAAAAGAACTAAAAGGAGGAAAACACAATGAGTGGAAAAGCAATTGGAGTAGCTATGAACTATGGGTTCCCGGGGACCTATGCAAGAACCCCGGACGATGTCGTTACATCCCGCCAGCTGAAAGAGGGCTCTGCCGCGGTACCGTTCGGTGCGGCTCTGGCGGCGAATGATGACAATACTTATTCTGCGGTGGGCGCCACATTTACTGCCGCTAAATTTGGTGGTGTTGCGCTCCGTGTAGTTAAACAGGCTGTCTCTTACAATGATCAGAACGAAACAGCTTACAATGAGCAGGACCTTGTCTCCGCAATTAATCGCGGATCTGTTGTCGTTAAATGCAATAATGGTACACCAAAAGCCGGCGGGGCTGTATTTGTCCGCATCAAAGCCAATTCTGCAATTTCCAGCGGCGTTGTCGGCGGATTTGAAGCTATAGCTGATGGAGCTAACACTGTACAGCTAACAAATGTACAGTGGACAAATGGTTATGTTGACGCAAATGGCGTGGCGGAAATCACTATTCTGACCCGTCTGAACGCGTAATAGAAGGAGGTACAAAATAATGGGAAATAACGCTGTTTCTATGTTTACACCGAATGCCGGAATGATGGGAGTGGCCAACGCGGCTATGCGCGCAGGCGGCAAACAGGCTTTTTATGGTTCTGCTTATGACGCGGCAATTGCGTCCGGCATGGCTTATCTTGTGGGCGAACTTGAAAAAGTAGATCCGAAAATTAGGGAACCTCTCTCTTCTGTTACCTGGCAGCGAGACATCGTTGCAAAAACAGGCGGCGGATGGGTAGATTTCACGTCCACCTTTGATGTTGATTATGGAACTACAGGCGCCAATGATTATTCGATCGTTGGATCCGGTACGACCGCGGTTCCGGTAATGCAGGTCAGCACCAGCAAAAACCTGTTCAAAACCTTTACGTGGATGCATGCTATGCAGGTTCCGTTTGTTGATCAGGCTAAGCTGCAGCAGATTGGACGTTCTCTGGAAGATATGCTTGATAAAGGCATTCGCCTTAACTACAACAAGACCATTGATAAAAACGTTTATCTTGGGTTTGATTCCCTCGGCACTTCCGGTCTGATTAACGACAAGAAAGTCACGGTAGGTACTGTTGTAAACGGTGCGGCAGGTTCTCCGCTTTGGACGAAAAAGACGGCGGATGAAATCCTGCAGGATATCAATAACGCTCTTGTGGAAGCGTGGAAAGCGGCTGAATATGACCTGTCCGGTATGCCGAATCACATTCTGATTCCGCCGGAAAATTATGCCTTCATTGTGAAGCAGAAAGTATCCGACGCCGGGAATATTTCCATCCTTGAATATCTGCTGCAGAACAATATCGCCAAGAATCAGGGCGTGGATATTGCTATTGAACCGTGCCGCTGGTGCATTAAGGCAGGTACCGGTAAAACTAACCGCATGGTGGTTTATGTCAACGATGAAGACAAGGTAAACTTTGACATCACCGTGCCGATTACCCGCGCTATGACCCAGCCGTCCGTGGAACGCGCCGCGTATCTGACTTTGTTCGCTGCACAGATTGGGCAGGTTAAGTTCAATTATTATCAGCCGGTTCGCTACTTTGACGGTATTTAACAGGAGGTAATTTATGATCATTCTAACAAAAAAGAAATTCTGCTTTGAACTTGACGGGGAGCAATTCACTTCCCGTGGCGGAATGGAAATGGAAAATGCTCCGTCATGGATTCAAAAGACATGGATCTTTGACCTTGCTGTAAAAGATGGGGACATCATCGTTGCGCAGGATAGCGATACAAAAACAGAGGAAGATGTAAGAAAGGCCGCCTCTGAACCTGTAGCGCCTCCTGCTTCTGAATCCGAACCTGCAGATCCTGATGAAAATTCCGGAGAAACAGAATCAGATGAAGATGAAGACGCTGAATCCAATGATGAAGTCGAACCTGAATCCGAAGTAAAACCGAAAACGACAAGAAGAACCAAGAGCAAATAATAAAGAAAGGGGGTAAAAATTGTGATAGGCATTATAACGCAGGCATCTAATATCAAGCATGGAGATAATCCGGCATATTCAAAGGCGGATTTTCTGTCTTTGTATCCGCAATTCAAGGATTTAATCCCTGACGCGGCTCTGGATATGTATGTGGAACTTGGGAACGCATGTGTTAGCAGCGGTCGGTATCATTCCATGTGGAAACATGCCATAGGCCTTTTTATTGCTCATTTTTGCTCCCTTTATCTTCAGAGTTTGCAGCCAGAGGGAGCGTCTGCTTCCTCTGTTCTTTCTGCCGCTGCCACGGCAGGCGTCGTTACAAGCGAAAGTGCGGACGGTGTTTCCCATTCTATGGATTTGTCGGCATTGACACAGGACTTGAACGGATGGGCAGGGTTCAAATTAACAACCTTCGGTGTGCAGTTTGCAACACTGGCCAAGATGGTCGGCAAAGGCGGGATGTATGTATGGTGAATTCAAAAGGCAAAGTTGAGCATAACGAGTACAATGGCGGATTTGCCGGCCTCGTTAAAAGGTTACAAGGCTTGCAGAAAAGGCAGATTCAAGCTGGCATTCCGCAACAAACATCAAGCCGAAAGGAAGAAGGTATTAATAATGCAGAGCTTCTCTATATCCATACCCATGGAACAAGAAGAAAGGCCATGCGAAAAGAAATGCAGGAAGGGATGGACAGAGGACTCAAGTACAGCGATGCTTTCTCTCTGTATATTCAGTCCCACGGTTCCCCTCTCTGGCATTCTCCGCCCCGTCCTGTTTTAGAACCAGCTATCAAGGCAAACAAAGAAGAAATAGCGCTGCAGTTCTCTAAAATAGTCAAGGCCGCGGCCGACGGGAATGCGGACGCGATGGAACGGGCTATTACAAACACGGGAACGACAGCGCAGAATGCATGCCGGGCGTGGTTTAAGGATCCGCGGAACGGATGGGCTCCTAATGATCCGAAAACAATAAAAAAGAAAAAAAGTGAAAATCCTCTTATTAATAGCGGAGAATTGAGGAAACATATTATTTATGTGGTAAGGGAGAAATAGTCATGATTAATTTGTCAAGTGTGATTCATTCCTCTCGATTGTCACAGGATTATACCATTCTTCGTTCATCTGGCGTATGGGAAAATGGAGAGTTCATCAAGAATGGAACTCCGTCTACGCTCCAGTTCCATGGGATTATTACTGTAGCTACTGAAAGAGATCTGCAGAAAGTTCCGGAAGGGAACCGGCAGACGGGAGCTATGAAAATTCTTTCCACTGAACCGATTTATGTAACAGGGCAGCTTGAAGAAAACGGCTTTTCAGATGTTCTTGTCTGGAATAATGAGAAGTATCAGATTGTAGCCGTCTTCCCGGATAAGGATTATGGCTTTTATCGCGGAATATGTACTCGTCTCTCCGGGGAGGTGGTATAAATGCCTGTTCAGACTATGCGAGCTCTAAAAACGGCGTTTTATCGCGCGACTATGACGGCGCTTGGATATGATCCTGACAAAGCATACAAGAAGATAAAGCCGCCGGTGCGTATGACCTATCCGCCGCTCGGTAATCCCGATTGGACGATGGAAGAGGATGTTGTCTTTATTACCATCATGGACGCGAACGGTGACGATGTGTCGCAGCCGATACATGAACTTTGGGAAGATGATGGAGAAGACCTGCTGCGGGAGCATTATGCTACACGGGTGCTGCAGGTTATTTTTACCGCATATGGTCCCAATGGTTATGATCGTTTGGTGCAGCTTCGGCATACGTTTCTTGACGGTTCTTCTGTGCTCCGTGCTGCAAATATATTCATCATTCCCAGCTCTGATACACCGCAGTATGTACCGGAGCTTTTTCACAATATGTGGTTTGAAAGAACCGACCTTACACTTCGGTTTAATAATCAGCTGCTGTTTGAAGAAAACATCAAAAGTATCAAAGAAGTTCCTGTCAAGAAAGTGGATGCGAACCGTTCCGGTACTTCCGATGTCATTCTTTATGGCGGCGGTATTACGATAAAGAAAGGGTGATTCTGTAAATGGCGAAATTATCACTGAAAACAATCATTGATATCCAGGTCAATCTGGCAGCAAAGGCCGCCAAACGAAAAGGATTCAACATGGCACTCATTCTCGGGAAAAGCAATGTCATTCCCGAATCAGAACGGGTGCGTATCTATACAAGCGCCGATGCATTACTGGAAGACGGATTTAAATCGGACAGCGCGGAATATAAGGCAGCTAAGCTGTATTTTTCTTCGACACTTGCTCCATCTCGTCTTGCGGTCGGTGTTCAGGTAACCAAGGACAAGGATAAACTGGCTGCAGCACAAGCCTGCCGTGCGGCAAACGGGGAATGGTATGTGCTAATTCCTCTTGGTGCGACAGATAAAGAAATTGAAGCCTTGGCAGATTGGGTAGAAAATGCACAGCCCGATACGCTTCTTGCTTATACGACTTCAAGCAAAAACAACTTATCCAATTCGCAAGAAGATGCCGGAGAGGAAAAGACGGGGATTTTTGAAAAGCTAAAGAAGAAATCCTATCGTCGTTCTTTTGGTCTGTATTGCGCACAGGGAGATACTCCAGATGCAGTGGCGGCCGTTATTGGATATGCGATGGGGGCGAATAGGGGAACAAACAATTCTTCTTATACTCTCGCTTATAAGCGTCTCCCCGGCGTGACACCGGATAATCTCACAGAAGCCCAAGTGGCATTTATCTGCGGATCTATGACGGCCGCAGGAAATAATGGTAATGTTTATGTGTGCCGCACTGAAGAATATAACATTCTGCAGCAGGGGTGCATGGCAGACGGCACGTCTTTTGACGAGATACTCAATATTGACATGCTGAAGAATGATATCATGCTCAATGTCATGGATCTACTCACATCTACGCGTAAGGTGCCGCAAACAGAGGGCGGCGTTGCGTCTATTGTGAATGTTATTAATGTGGCCTGCAATAAGTATGTCAATACCGGATTTATCGCTCCAGGTAAATGGAATGGCGGTGAAGTGCTAAATCTTGAAAACGGAGATTATCTGGCAAGCGGTTATCTTGTACAGAGTGAACCTATTGATTCCCAGTCTCAAGCTGACCGTGATGCAAGAAAAGCGCCGCCGATTTATGTATGCGTGAAACTGGCTGGCGCCATTGAGTTTGTTACAATCGACGTTTATGTCAATCGGTAAAAGGAGGATGAATTATGGCACAAACAACTTATAGTTTTACCGATCTGGTCGGCTCCATCCACTCTGACGTGGTTGGAGATTTTATTTTTACCGGAAATGGTGTCGGTTCTGTTTCTGTATCGAAAGCTACGGAACGCACGTCACATGATATCGCTGCTGACGGTTCTGTCATGATATCTAAAATTGCGGGGAATAATGGTACAGTAACCATTGAGACACAGCAGACATCTCCGCTTCATCTATGGCTTATGAAATGGTTTCAGGCACATTGGTCAGCTCCCACTTCTCAATGGGCGGGCACATCTATGCTTCTCAAAAATACGAGCACCGGCGGCTCTCATGTCTGCAGCGGCGTATCTCCGCAAAAAGAAGCCGATGTTCCGTACCAATCACAAGGGCAGCGTGTCACGTGGACACTTATGTGTGCCGACATTGTAAATAATCCGGTGTAACTTTAGGAGGAAATAAATGGAACCTAAACAGAAAACCCAGATCATAGAGGTGGGCGGTAGTAAATACCGCCTGTCTAAACTTGACGCACGGTCCGCGTCCTACATTGCATTTAAATCTGCGGGGATTGTAGCCCCTCTCATGGGAAAGGGGAAAAACAACGGAAATATATCGGTGGAATCTATATCAAAGGTACTGCCGGCCGTTCCCCGTCATGAATTTGAAGAAATACAGACCATGCTTTTAAAAACAGTGGTGAAAATGAATGATGTGGGTGGACAGCTACTGCCGGAACCAATTTTGAAAGAGGATGGAAGCTTTGCTATTGAAGATTTGGCATATGACGCTGGAGCCGTAATTGCGCTTACGGTAAGAGCGTTTTTATTCAATGTTGGGGGTTTTTTCGGAGGGGCCGGCCTGATACCGGCCGAATCGGAGGCGAAATCCTAAAATTTACACCGATGGATTATCCCACCGTTGATAGTTTTGCCTATGCCCCTGTTGTGGCTGGCATGTGGCGACAGCATGAAGTGTTTGATGGCACTTATGATTTCGATGATTTGCTTGACGCCCATGAAATCATCTTTGTGAAAGCAGAAAACGCAGCCCGTGCCAGAGAAGCTGCAGAAAGGAGTTAAAAAAGTGGCAGGAAATGTAATAGAAGAATATCTTGTCGGCATTGGCGCTGATATTGATACCGGCAGCTTTAATTCTGCCATGATGGCCATTGGACAGCTTGGCAAAGCGATGAATGCAATTAAAGGAGCTGCTCCTATTGTTGCTGTTGCCGCTGCGATTATTGGGGCGGGTAAAGCGGCCTACAGCACGATAAAAGATGTGGCGGCAGCGGACATGGAGTATAAAAAGCTGGCGTCCCAGATGTGGATCACAAAGGATTCTGCCAAATCACTTTCCACAACCATGAAAGTCATGGGTGTATCGCAGGAAGATATCGCATGGATCCCCGAACTCCGGGAACAGTTCTTCCGTCTCCGGAACGAAATGAACGAACTGGCTACTCCGGTAGATGCGGATAACCAGCTGCAGTGGATCCGTGAAATCGGCTATGATGTACAGTCTCTGCAGGTTAAGCTGAAAATGCTGAAAGAATGGATCGCTTATTACCTAATTAAGTATCTCCAGCCGTACATCAAGGAATTTCAGCAATTTATCCAGTGGCTGAATGACAAGCTCGGAAAAAATATGCCGGAAATCGCCCGAAAGATAGCTAAAGTTTTATCACAGATAGTGAGTATCGGTATTTCCGCCGTTAAAGTGCTAAAGGCTATATTCGGATCAATCTATGACTTTATCGAAAGCTTACCTGCCAACGTGAGAAAATGGGCAGCTATATTCGCGATGGTAGGCGCTATTATTATGAGCGGTCCCTTCGGACTTTTCATTGCTGCCATCGGCGGCGCGCTTCTCCTGATGCAAGACTTCATGTACTTTGTAGAAGGGAAAAAATCTTCCCGCACGTTGGCTCCGATGTGGAGAAAGCTGCTGGATTTCCTGAATAATGACAAAGTTAATAAGTTCTTCCAAGTAATAAAAAAAGGTCTGGCATGGACTGCTGACATGTGCGATATCATCGTAAAGAAACTGCTTAAATTCTTGGATGATGCAACGCCTAAGGTCATGAAATTTGTTTCAAAAATGACCGAAGGCGTCGGGAGATTACAAAATGGAGATGTTCGCGGGGCTGCATCTGCTTTCGGTGATGCTTTCGGAAATCCTTTCGGATCTCCTTTTGGCGGCGGTGATATAGTTTCCCGTGCGGCCAATATTACAGATAATCCGACCAGTGACTTCCTCGGAAACGAAAATGGATGTACTTATTTTGTAAAACAGGCAGTTGGTGCTAATGATGAATATTTCCAAAACATGGGGGATAGTCTATGGGTTCCGACTTGGGTTGATTCTGCTAAGGCGCAGGGGCGCTGGCATGCAGGAGTAGACGGCATGCAGGCTGGAGATATCGTTGTCGTTGAGACAGGAGGAGAAGGCCCCTATGATCATGTTGTGGTCTATGACGGAAATGGAGGATATTTCGGAAATTCTTCTTCCCTCGGAAAACCTGTTCACGGTGATTTATCAGATTTTGGATATGGAAATATATCCGGATATATAAGAACGGGCGGGTCTGATTCCGGATGGGATATGAATTTTGACACTTCGCTGGATGATTATTTCAAGAATTCCGGAGGAGAAGCCAGTGGTGCAAGTTCCGGTTACCGGATCGGATCCGGCATGATGGGATTTGCAGATGGCGGCTCTTTCTCTGGGAGTTATGCCGATCAGCTGTATAGTGGCGGTTATGCAGAGCAAGGAATGTCAGCGCAAGCCGCAGCTTCAGGATCCGGTGCATATGGCGGCGTTTCCAATGTATCTAATAGTACAGTTTCTATCGGAGATATTATTGTAAATGTAGCTAAAACAAATGCATCTGAAGATGAAATAGGTGAAGCGGCTTATAAGGCATTCAGTACGAGAATGGGGAGGGGGGCGATTGTATGAGCCTGCTGAATATCGGAGGGCTGGGTAATATTACCTCTGCATTAATAGGCGAAACATCTTGTATCCCGGATCTTTCCCAATATGGATTTTCTGCTTATGGAGGATACCGCCCGCCGCAGTGGAATTCTTCTTTCTTGGGAACAGAAGATCTCGTATATTGCAAAACAAATATAGGCGGGCTCTTTTTTGACGCTGTTATTAGTGTCGATACAGATCATACGTCTACTGTTACTTCTCACCCCGTGCAATCTGGCGCAAATATGTCGGATCACATGTATGAGAACCCCGTGACAATCACAATGGAAATTGCTATGTCAGACGCCATGGATTCTATGGTACACGGGCAGTGGCATAATGCCGGAGAAAAAGGCGTTTCCGCTTACCGTACTCTTCGGGATCTGCAGAAGTCGAGGATACCGATAGATGTACTGACCCGTCTCGACAGGTACCAGAATATGGTCATTCAAAGTATCCATGTAAATGATGACAGCAAGACACTGGGCGGGCTCAAAGCGTCCGTCCATTTACAACAAATCATAACGGCTACTGTTTCCACTGAAAAGGTCAGCGCCAGGAATTGGACAAGCGGTGGAGCTAACCGTCGTGGTGAAATACAAGTGGAAGAACAAGGATCGGTTATATCCGAAATTATGGATGATGGAGAAAAGGGGCTAAAAGATAAAGTATGAGTTACTGCATTGTACCGCTGACAAATCAGCCGTATTCCGAGCAGGAATTTAAGCTGACACTGAAAAACAGGCGGAATATCAATATCAAGCTCAAACTCCGCTATAACGACCTTTGCGCGGACTGGACGGCGGAGGTTATAGACAACAGTACTGGAAAGACGCTGATAGATACGCTTCCGCTTGTGACGGGAGTTAATCTTTTGGGGCAATTCGGATATTTAAATATCGGTGAAGTGTATGTTATACCAACGACGGATACGGAATTGATGATGCCAGACAACACGACACTCGGTTCTGTTTTTGCTCTTGTATGGGGTGATCGCTCATGAATGGTCAATTATGGGGACGCCGCTGGCGGATTCTTGTAAGTAAACCGGCCACAAAAGACAATCCGAGCGAAGAGGAAGCACTGAACGTATCCGAACTCCACTGTACTTTTGAAATCCATAAAAAACGAGGGAAAGGCGGCTTTTATGCTGTCTGCAAAATCTATAATCTGACTGCTGCTACCGAAAACAAATTAATCCGTGAAGGCGACAGGCTAATCATTGAGGCCGGCTATGACGGTACCGCGGAAAAAGATGTTACTAATGCCGACGGAACCGTACAGACGGAAACAGTTCCGCTGCAGTACGGAAAAATATTTGACGGTAGGATCATATATCCGTCACGAAGCAAAGAATCAAATGTGGACTATATATTGACATTGACTGCTATTGACGGTGACGCCCCGCTGAATTTGAATCACATATCAAAGACCGTAAACCGCGGTCTGAATATGCGTAATGTGGTGGAAACCGTCTGCAATGACAGCGAAGTAAAAACCCCGATTAATACAGTGAGCGACGGGCTTTCTTCGCAGACCCTGCCGCGAGGAAAGGTCTTCTATGGCCGCCCCTATGATTATGTGCAGGACGTTTGCCGGGGAAATAGCGCTGATTACTACATTGAGGATGGACAGTTAAATGTAGTGCGGCTACAGGATGTAGCGAAAGATGAAGCACTTGTTGTCACACCGAACAACGGTCTTATCGGAACGCCGCAGCAGACGCAGGACGGTGTGTCCTTTAAATTGCTTTTGAACCCGGCTATCCATCTGGGATCCATGATCCAGTTGAAAAATGTAGAAATTAATGAGGTAAGCGTTATGCCCGGGCAAAGGCAAGCGCCTCTTGACGACGATTGGATTTACCAGGCAATAGAAATTACACACAGAGGAGACACGCGGGGAAATGACTGGTACACAGAAGTTATCGGGATATCTCGATACGGCAAAGGTGCACTTCCTGCTCTTCTCGGTGATTCCGGCACAAACGGAATGGGGGTGTAAAGATGATTCCGTTAACTGAAAGAAGTCATTCAAAACGGGTTAATAATGAAAATGAACTAAGGCAGCGTGAAATCAACCTGCGCGTGGCGGCTCCCGGCATTATTCAATCGTTTAATTCAGAAGAACAGACGGTTACCGTACAGCTGTCCATTCGTGAAAAAAGAAATAATGATGGTGTGGAGATATGGGAAGATCTGCCGCAGCTTGTAGATGTCCCCGTGGTATTCCCCCGTGCAGGCGGTTATGTACTGACTATGCCGATAAAGCCCGGAGATGAATGTCTTGTTATTTTTGGAGATAACTGCATGGATGCCTGGTGGCAGTCTGGCGGTGTTCAGAATCAAATTGACTGCAGGAGACACGATCTTTCGGACGGTTACTGTATTCCGGGACCATGGTCGCAGCCGCGAACTATTCCGAATTACAGTACTTCCTCGGCGCAGCTTCGTACGGAGAGCGGTTCTTCTTACATTGAACTTGCCGGAGATAATATTAATATTGTGGCGGCGGGGAATATCAATATTAAAGGGGTAAGGGTAAATATCAATGAGTAAAGCGACAAGATTAGGAGATTTAAACACCGGACATGACAGCTGCCCGCCTGTAGCACTTGTGACCGGTTCCATGAATGTATTTATTAATGGACGGGCTGCAGGGCGTGTAGGCGATTCTTACGCTCCTCACGGCTGCCATGTTCATCCGTCTCATGTGGGCAAGATAGCAAGTGGGAGTTCTTCTGTATTTATCAACGGAAAATCTGCAGGGCGCATAGGTGATCCTGTGTCGTGCGGAGGGGCTGTTGCGGAAGGCTCCTCAAATGTATTTATGGGAGGTTAAGCATGATTTACCGGCAGCTTGACGATAACGGTGATTATATTTTTGGCCGTGGAAAGCATGCGTATTTGGAAGGTGTGGACGCAGTGGCACAGGCCATCAAGACCCGCCTTCTTTTATTGTATCGGGAGTGGTGGGAAGATCTGGAAGATGGATTGCCGCTATGGGAAAAAATCATGGCCAGCTCCGGGCAACCAAGCAATATAAAAGCCGTCGATTTTATTTTTCGGGAACGAATACAAGGTACAACCGGCGTGCTGTCTATTCTCGGCTATGAATCTTCTTTTGAAAACAGGCATTACACTTTCCGATGCGCTGTAGAAACATTGTACGGATCCCTTGTGATTTCAAATATAAGAAATGAGGCGGAAGGATGAGTTATTTTACACCTTATGTGGATGCGTCCGGTTTGCACATACCGACGTATGCCGATATACGTGACGATATTATTGTGCAAATGAAAAAGATATATGGCAATGATATCTATCTCGAAAATGACAGCGCCGACTACCAGTTTATTTCTACTCTGGCACTTAAGATTTCAGATTCTTATCAAGCCGTTCAATATGCTTACAATGCAAGATCTCCTGCAACAGCCATTGGGGCGGCGTTGGATTCTGTTGTGAAACTGAACGGTATTGCACGGAAAGAACCGGGATATTCTACTTGCCAGGTGACACTTACCGGCATTCCATTTACAGAAATAAAAAATGGATCGGTAGTAGATAAAACCGGTCTCATTTGGAATCTTCCGTCATCTGTCATTATTGGGAGTGGCGGAACAGTCATTTCTACCGTTACATGTCAAAAAGTAGGGGCGGTTTCCGCCGAGCCGGGAGATATAGATAAAATAAACGCTCCTACTTACGGTTGGAAATCTGTCACAAATCACGTGGCAGCTATTCCCGGTAATGCAGTAGAAACAGATGCGGAACTCCGTCAAAGGCAAACTATTTCCGTATCTAATCCGTCTCAAACAATGCTTGAAGGTACACACGGAGCAATCATGGCACTAAAAAACATTGCAAGAGTAGCTGTGTACGAGAATGACACAAATGTAAGTGTTGTAGATCCGGAGAACAACCCTCATGGATTACCTCCACATTCTATTACCTGCGTGGTAGAAGGCGGATCGGATACGGATATTGCAAAAGCGATTCTTTACCACAAAGGGATTGGGTGTTATACAAACGGCGATAAAGAGGTCAGTATTATAGATCGGAATGATTATGTAAATAAAGTTCGTTTTTATCGGCCGTCTTATGTTGACATCTACATCAACCTGAAATTGAAGAAGTATACAGGATATGTATCAAGCCTCTCATCTACTGTCAAAACCGCAATTTATAATTATATTTCTTCTCTTGAAATAGGACGTGACGTATCCATCTCAATGCTTACGGGAGCCATTATGGCTTGCAATCCTGATATTACCCGCCCGGTGTTTGGTATATCTTCTATCACGATTGGAAGAAGTAAACACTCTCTCTTGAATGGAGATATAGATATTACTTATAAAGAGGTGGCACGTCCTAATTATGACAATATCGAGGTGACGGTATGATAACGCATGATACAGAATATTACCGGAAACTGATAACATCCGAATATCGAGGAGCTCCTCGTTTTAACGAAATGGTTCGAAAAATGGCGAACTATGGACGTGATCTGGATATATCCATCTTAAAAATGGTGGATATGTTTGATATCGATGTGGCGGAAGCTGATCAGTTAGATATTTTGGGGGCTTGTGTCGGTGTATCACGATCCTTGAAATTTGAACCGTCACCTACGGCACGCGGCGAAATCATATGTCCTACACCTCTTGAGTTATCACAAGATACAGGAGCAGAATCTAAATATACAATATATAAAACGCCTGTTCCATCAAAATTGGCTGACACAAATATTATACAGGACTTTGCTCCGAGTGACATGGATGACATGCCGCTCATCACTGACGATATATATCGAATTATGATTAAGGCACGGATTATACAAAATGTCTGGAAAGGGAACGTCCTTAATTTATATGAGATGTGGGATAATCTTTTTCCGAATAATCAGGGGCTACAGATACAAGATCTTCAAGACATGAGTTTTAATATCGTTTTGCTCGGGAATTATTCAAAGCTGATGCAGGAACTTATTGTTCGCGGATATATTATTCCGAAGCCGGAAGGTGTAAGGATTAACACTTTATCATTTGTTGACACAGACGGTCTTCCGATATTTGCTTATGACTACAATACTATCAATTACAGCGGCTATAAATCTCATTGGCTGCAAGTGCATGAAGGAGGTTAATAATGGCACGGTCAAATTTTAAAGTATTCGCCGAGGGGGCGGCTGACAAAGATGTACAATCCGACGTCGTCTATAATACGGACACACAGCGCATATACGGTGTCGTCCCAGGCATTGCTGAACCAAAAATGCACAATAAATTGTATAAGCAGGCGACCGTTATGGTAGCAGCGCTTGCACAGGTTATTGTGCAAGCAGGATTCGATGCATTGGATTCCGATTATTCCGGGCTTGTGTCAAATTTGAGAAAGTCTTTTGCTGGCTCAGTAAACGGGATTAAACCGGATGAATCCGGGAATATTGATTTAACAGCATTGATTGAAGAAATAAGACAATTGACAATCCCCCGAATTGGGGATTTTATTATTACGCGAAATCCTGAAAATCCGAGCAAGAAATATAAAAATACAACTTGGGAGCTGCTGGAATCGAAAACTTTTATTATGAGTGCTGGAGGAGATGTTTCCGTCAACAGCAGGGGAGGGAGTAATACACATACAAATACAATACAGGAAATGCCGGCTCATGATCATGAAGGATCCATAGGGCACGCAGGAGGACATTCTCATTCACGAGGAAGTATGAATATAACCGGCTCGTTTTGGGGAAGAGACGTACAAGCTGGTTACAACGGCAACGGCGCTTTTTTTGTTAGCGCCTATGGAAACTATAACGACGAAGGTGGTAAATATCATGCTGATTATCCTTCGGTGATGTCCTTTGACGCGTCTCGTGCTTGGACGGGAGAAACATCATTCGTTGAAAATCATAATCATTCTTTATTTATTTCTTCAGCTGGAAACGGGAAAACATGGGATGTTCGTCCCAAATATATAGCCGCTTACATCTGGATTCGCACCGCATAGGAGGAACATTATGGCAACCAGTAACGCAAGAATTCAATTCTCCACGGCAGATGAAAAGACGTGGAAAGATATTAACCCAGTGCTCCGCGAAGGTGAGCTCGTCATCACAAAAAAACCATCAGGCAAGTATAGATTGTACGTCGGTGGCACGGGCGGAAGTAAGTTTAATGATTCGATTTTAGTATGGGATGAAGAAGAGGCGGAAAACCTTGCTAATAAGGCTGCTTCTAACGCCAATCTGGCTGAAGACCACGCAACATCGGCGGGCATGAGTGCTAATGCAGCTATGTCGAGTAAATCTGCGGCTGCCGCCAGTGCAAGTTACGCTGCACAAAGCAAAGAAGCTGCAAAGGCAAGCGCTGACACCGCGAAACAAAGTATGGAAACCGCAAAAACCAACGCAATCAATGCTGCACAAAGTAGTGCGTTGGCATTACAAAGTAGTAATGAAGCAAAGCAAAGTATGAATACTGCAAAAGAAAACGCGGATACGGCAAAAACGGCAGCAGCTAATGCAATAAATAGTGCGTCTTCTGCGGCTGAAAGTGAATCTAAAGCGAATGTTTCAAAAAATGCTGCAGAAAAAAGCGCTTCTGCAGCAAAAACATCCGAAACAAACGCAAGATCAAGTGAACAAGCGGCTGCCGCTTCCGCTGCGACTGTATCTTATGCAACGCAAGAAGAGGTAAATGCGGGAATAGAAAATAAAAAGATTGTTTCTCCCGCAACTTTGGCACCACTTGTACACATCATTCAACGTAAAACGGCATATAAAGTGGGGGAATGCTTATATATCCCAGGCAGAAATGACGTCTATCTCGAATGTATAACGGCGGGAACAACCGCAGCGACCGCACCGGATGATTTGTTAACCATATCGGGGGGGGTAACTATTAATGATGGTACAGCAATGTGGGAAGTAAAAACTGTAGTAAATAAAGAGTATGTTGATAGTAAGAAAGCAGAAGCCGTAGTACAAGCGAAAAATTATTCAGACGCAAAACAGTCGATAGAGTTTATACAAATTACTAAAGATACTAATACAATTCACGATTGCTGGGGAGTAAAAGTAGGCCATGTTGTTTTTTTATACTTTTCTATCAAGAGTATCACCCCGGCAATTGAATATCCGATTTTAGGAGGATTGCCGGCAGCAGCGACTGATTTTATTACAATTTTAGCACCGATAAATACGATGGGAACTATAAGACTGCGCATGACCGCGGGGAGTACAGAGTTAAAATCGCACTTCTCGGCCGCCTATGCAAGCACATCGGGACATGAAGCCCAATTTTCTTTAGTGTATATAACATCAGAATAGGAGAATAAAAATGACAAAGTTAAAAGACGGAACAGCGGAGTTTAAAGTAATCAATAAAAGCCAGAAAGCACTGATAGATTTACTTTATCCGATAGGGATTATTATCACTACTGGCACGGATACCGCGAAGAAACCGGGAGAAGCAGAGGGGCTGGCGCAATGGGAAGAAATTGCACAGGATAAATTGCTGCAAGGTACATCAAGTGGCGCCGGCGGAACAGTAGAAGCAGGCTTGCCGAACATTACCGGTAGCATTATTGGATATAGCGATAGAACAGGGTTTGGCGGAGCAGACGGGATGGCCTATATGGATGACATGCAAGAAAGAATCCCATCGATGGGAGATATCTTTCCAGGAAATAAATCGGCATTAAGAGTTAGATTGGATGCTTCAAAATCAAACAGAATTTATGGAAACTCAAGCACCGTACAACCGCCGGCATACAAAGTACACTTTTGGAAGCGTATCAAATAAGGCGGTGCACAATGGAAAGAAATGACGGAGAAAAAATAACAATGCAATTTGTGGAACGAATGGCAAAGATGGAAGAAAAACTTGACATGCTCGTTAGAATGCTCCCTGAAATTACCGCGCTTCAAATTGCGCAGGCACGCTCTGAACAAAACGCGGCATCAGCTCATAACAGAATTGACAACATTTATAAAGTAGCCGGCTTGATTTCAACAATTATTTCGGTGGTTATTGCATTAATCGGAAGGGCGGTGTGATATGTTTAAAAAATTAAAATCACTCTGGAGAAAAGCCAAAAGCTACTTCCGGAAACTGAATGCACCACTGTTATACTGGGCGATACTCTATGCAGTTATCTGCATTTTCTGTATTCTTCTCTACATTCTAATGACTATTGCCGATTGGCTAATCACAGGAAAGGGAAACGAGCCGGAACTAAGACTTTTCATCACAATGCTTTTATCCGCAGGAGCCGTTGGCGGTATAGTCGGTATAGGGAAAATGTTCGTGGACAAAGACAACAATAAAATACCGGATGTATTCGAAAAGGACGATGGGAAACCACCGTTCTTTTTTGTGAGGGGAGGAAAAAATGACGAAAGAAGAACTGGCCAGAGAGATTGCGAAAGGGATAATTGAAACAGGAATTGAAGGGGACTACGGCTCTGTCTCATGTTCCACCGCCGGAAACTATCCATCAATTGGAGTAAGCCAGTGGGAAGGAGAGCGGGCTAATCGTCTGTTAGAGATGATTTCCGGCGGATCCTATTATGCTTACCGCAGTTACTCTGACTTGAGATTTTCCGGAGAACTCTTGGGCTTGAAAGAACTCTTGATGAGTGATGAGGGACAGCAGGCACAGCTCGATATGCTTGCCGAAGACTGCGAAGACTATGTAGAAACACTCTGGGAAGTCCCGGATCTTGACGATACAAGATGCACAATCTACGCCGGGATGTGGTGCCCGACATCTGAAACAGTAGTGAGAAACTTCTTAATGCGGAGACAAGAAAGAGGATATGACCTGCGGGACATCAATGTAATCTATGAACTTTTCAGGGAACAGTATGCTTATGCAGCAAGTTGTGAAGAATACGCGGAAGGTTATGCAAATAGAGCCACCGCAACATATGAATATGTAATGAATCTGGAGGTATAAATGTGGAAAATCAGAAAAGGGCTTATTTTATCGGCGGTCTTGCTGTCGCTGTGGTTATCGCCATTGCTATCTGGTTCGTCTGCGCAGGCAGAAGCACAGTACACGATCTCCGAAACAGATCTGACGCAATTAGAAACGAACTTTCAAATGCAGAAAGTGAACAGCGAAAAGAAAGACAGATTATTGATAGAACAGGAGAAGCAATTGAACGAAGCCGAGATGAAATCGGCGAAAGCAGAAAACGAATTGCAGATAGCAAACGAACAAATAAAGAAATTAAAGAAATCGAACGAAGTGACAGAGAACTCATTGAAGAAAACCAGAGAATTATTCAACGAGTACGAGAAAGAGACGGAACGAGCAGTAAAAATTAAAACAAGGCAGCGAAATTTCTGGATTTTTGTATCTGCTGTAGCTGTGGGCAAAGCGTTTGCCCGGAGGTGATCCAAAATTTATTAATCTATGGTATAATGTAATTAATTGAACCGTGGCGTATTACACAAAGCGGACCAGAAAAAGAGTTCTGATGTGGAAATTGCATCAGGGCTCTTTTCTTTTTAAGGAGGATTATATGAGATGGTTTTTGTATGCGCCGTTACAATTACTCATTATGATAATCTGCTATATCACCAATCCGATTGTAGTATTGTTTGCCGACAAGGACGGTGAATTGCACGGATTCTTAAGGAAGTGGCAGACATTTGATGATTCTTGTGACAGCGAAGACTGTGTAACAAAATATGTTCCAAGCTGGATGCGGTATAATTTCTATAAATACTACCAGACAGAAAAACGATATGATCCGGACTACGGACGGATAATAAAACGGTCAATCAACATTGCACCGTTACCGCTGATTGACAAATTTAAGCGGTATTGCTGCCGTGTGTTTTGGTTAATGAGAAACTGTGCATATGGTTTTGCAATAGATTGGTTTGGAGTAACAATCAATCCAGATGATGTTGTGGTTATCGATGACTATAAGGCAGGAGAATACGAAAGAAATATACTTGTTACGCGGGATTTAAAATACTGGAAAATATATAATTCCATGCGAATTCTGAACACGAATTACCGATGGCGGATATATTTAGGATGGAAGATTACGATGTTCAAAGCGTTCATTATGCAATGCTGGCATTCCGAGTATGGTTCTGTAAAGCAAATTAAAACGGGGCGGGAAACCGCCCTCTTTTTTTATTGCGTGAATTAATGTATAGCGGTATTATATAGACGTCAGAGGGAAACCTCTGTGGGTTTAAATAATCTAAAAAAGGAAAAGGAGCAGGGAGAAATCCTTGCTCTTTTTCTGTTGCACTATATAAAGACAATTTATAATAAAACATCTTGAAAATGTATTGACAAATCAAAGATGATATTGTAATATATAATCAAGAAAGGACAAGAGTTAAAAACAAGGAGGAAAACAAAATGATTAGAAACATCGGAATCGAAGAAGGCGGAAGAATTTTAACAGATGGAAACCGGACAATAAAATTTGAAAGAGTAGACCGCGGATATGAAATGTACGAGCTAAGCGGGAACAGATATACCCGCTGCGGAATCGCGAACGCAGACGAAGAAACATCAGATGCGGATTTGTGGGCAATCGCCACAGATGATTTGTACTAAAAAAAGGGAGGCATAAGAAATGAAAATTGCAATTACGGACAGAAATAACGAAATTAAGGATCTCAATTACCGAAAAAACGGAATTGATTATACCGAAGACTTGGTAGGATTTGGACCGATGCCGGCGTATAACGATAATGTCGACGCATATGAAATGAAAGAAGAGGAGTATAACTGGTGGAAAAACCTCATTGCGATGCAAGAGCGCTGTGATGAAATGGAAGAAGAAATTGATGATCAAGACGCCATTGAAGATATGAAAGAACAGTGTGGAAATACCGATCTTGAAGACAGCATAAGACAGTATAAGTATCTGCTTGAAGAATATATTGAGAGCAGAAAGGAGAATGAGGATGAAAGAAAATAAAACGGGCTGGGGCGGGCGCCGTAAGGGCGCAGGGGCAAAAAGAACACTGCCTCCGGGCGCCCGGGTGCGGTCCGTCAAGATGACGGATGAAGAATTATTGAAAATTAAAAAAGTTTTAAATGAATCAAGGAGGAATAAAGCCATGTTTAAACTGTATGGAATGAAAGATGTTAAGAAAGGAATTTTGTTCAATATCGAGGGGAGCCCGAACGGAGTGATCGCCGTCGCTACCGCATTGAAACCCGGACTGAATGAAAGAGTAGAGCTTGTCGATGATAGATTTAGAACAAGGTTCAATGTTTATGTAAGCACCGAACCACCTGCCAATTCCCGGGTAAAAAAATCAATGATCGGTGAAACTGTTCTTATCGGCAGCGGCAACGATCTAAACGATTTGAAAGAAATAGAAACATACGGATTGGTCAGAATTAACATATATAAAACTTCCGACAAGGTTTATGTCCATGTAGAAGAGTTGGATACAGGGGCGATTACGGTAACCGGAGAAGGTACAGACTGGGACGTCGAAGAAAATAATGGTCGTTTTAAAAACATAGATAATTACATTGATGATTTCGTCCGGAAAAAAGAAAATGTAAAGTCCGTAAAAAAAATCTCTATCGATACGATAGAGATCGTCTGGTACGATGCAGAATTTAAGGGGTATATGAAATCAAAGTGTCAGTTTTGTGTGACAAAAGATCTGATCGGGTCAGTCACACTCGATATGGACGTCGTGAGAAAAAATGACGTAGATAAAGCGTAATTCAAAAAGAGCGGTAATGCAAAAAGAGCGGTAGTGAGATCGCTCTTTTTAATCTGCCCCCACTTCTGCCCCCACTTTAGAAAAGTTTATAGCTATTTGCGTGTATTTATGCGCTGATTTTGTTAGATTTTATCGAATAATCGTAACTATATATCGAATTGGAAATCATGTTGCCGGCGAATACCGGCA
>OHNE01000115.1_pt1 | contig 71182 bp, 122 predicted proteins | sample 1569581 | NCBI WGS metagenome assembly OHNE01 (sample SAMEA3879509, study PRJEB24766) | human gut metagenome | biome: human-associated habitat; feature: feces | place: USA | collected 1985/1987 | reverse complement strand
ATATTTAATAAATGTTCTCTTTGTTTATCTGAAATTGGTTTACCAGCTCTATTTTTATTATTAACTTTAGCTGCACATGATCTAGAACAAAAATTATGTCTTCCTAATCTAACATTTCTTTTGTACTCGGATTCAGGTTTCTGAAATTCCTTACCACAACAATCACAAGTGATTGTAACTAACTTTCTACCAACACAATACTTTTTTAATTCTTCCATAGATTTAAATTTTAACTATACAATTATAGTTTAGTATTGTGGAATTGCAAAGTTAAGAAATGTTAATAGGCGACTCTCCAATGCTCCACTAGTTCATAGAACTGTTTTTATTATTTAACGTTATTTTTAATCCCTGGGCTATTTAGTTCAGGGATTTTTGTGTTTAATTATTATGAAAATAATAGTATTAGTAATTTTATCTTTATTGGTATCGTGTGGTCCTCCAGTTCAATATAAGGATTCTATATTGAATTATAAGGGAAGTGTAGTAATATCGAAAACAATATGTATAGATCATTATACTTTCAAGATACGAATGTATAACAAGAAAATTAATCGATATGAGATTAAAACTATTCGTGTGTGTGATGGAGACGATTACAGAGTAGGTGAAACAATTAAATAATTTTAAATAATTTAGTTAATTATGGAACAAAACATTTGGATTCAAGACGGTAATACTTTTATGAAAGGTAGTGCTACAACAAAAGCACATCCTGAAGGATTGCCTAAAGGAATTTATGAAGTTAGAGAATCAATGACAGGTTATTATTTAAACAGACTTGGAGATTCTTTTGTATTTAATTACAAGTTATATGGTATTAATAACGAGTTTATTGATCATTTTATAAAAACTTATAACAATACTACAGGTAATTTAGGAGTATTATTTAATGGAATCAAGGGAACAGGTAAGACAGTAACTGCAGAAGAGCTTTGTAATCGTCTTAAACTTCCAGTTATTATTGTTAAATCCTGTAAAGGAGAAGATGATATGCTTAAATTTTTAGCTACTCAAATTAACTTTGATTGTATCTTCTTCTTTGATGAATATGAGAAAGAATTTAAAGAATCCTCATCAGTTCTTTCTTTTATGGACGGTGTACACAACTCACAATATCGTAAAATATTCCTACTTACCACTAATGAGTTAGAAATTAATGACAATTTATTAGGTCGTCCATCACGTATTAGATATGTACGTTCTTTTGGTAATTTACCTGAAGAAACTACACTTGAGTTACTTAATGATATTCTAATTGACAAGGATGCAATAGAACCAGTACTGGATTTAATTAGACAGATGCAAATAGTTACTGTTGATTTAGTTAAGGCTCTTGCTCAGGAAGTTAATATTCACGGTGTTAACAAAATAGATTTAATCCGTAAGAACTTTAATCTTGAGTTCTCTGATTTTACCTATTTAGTAGAGTCTATAGAATTAGAGTCTGGTTCTCTTGATGGTGTTCAGAATATTAATGAGCAGTTATTTGAGAAAATAATTAGAAGTCGTGAAATAACTCGTAAAATAGGAACAAAGCCTCTTTCTAAATTAACTAAAGAGGAACAGGATGCTCAAAGAACTATGGCGGGCACTTATGTTCGTACAGATTCTGTGAGTGTACATAAAGAAATAAAGTATCTTAAAATAGGTGATGAATTTGATGACCGTCCTATATTCTATATAAATGTTAAGAAAGGATATATTGTAACCTGTTACAATACTTTTATTATTTATGTAATTAAATCTGGGTATTCTACGAATGCTTCAGGTAAGTTTAATCAGATATATTAAATGAGAAAACATATATTAATATTTTTATTATTAGGCTTTATGAGTAGAGCTTTCTGCCAAACAACTACTCATGTAACTCTTACTTGTTATCAGCCAGTTAAAAGTCAATGTAATAATCAACCATTAGTTACAGCTGATGGTTCTAAAATTAATTTACATCATTTAAAAAGAGGTCACATTAAGTGGTGCGCAATTTCTCGTGATTTACTTTATTTATTTCCAAAGAATAAACCAAAAAGAGTACATATAGAGGGATTTGGAGTATATGAGGTCAAAGATGTTACTAATAAAAGACATAAGCATCGTATTGATATACTCATTCATCCAAAAGACTCTAAGAGAATTAGTATTAAGAATGTAAAAGTTAGGATTCTTAAATAAACTAATTATGATTAAACATAAGCTTATAGTACTTACATGTTTTCTATTAGTAATAGGTATAATAGAAAGTATATGTGCTCTAATGGATGCTGAATTAAAGACATATTTTGTCTTTTTTCTCTTAGGTCTTATATGTTATGTCACATTTTCTGATTTATTTTAAATTATGGTAAATGACACTCCAATAAGAGGTATTCAATATCGTCTTAGAGATGCTTTGAATATAATTAATAACATTAAGCTAAGTGATGTTAGTTCTATAGAAGAAATGGAAGAATTAGTAGAGCTTAGAAAGGAATTTCAACCTCTTCACGATAGATTTAATAAGTTTTTAATTAAATAATATGAAAAATAATATTAAGCACGGTTTATTATCTTTAGGTATATCTATTATATGTGCTATTCTGTTCTCGATTTTATGGAATACTCAGATGTTCGACGATATAATTAGTGACAAAGGTCCATTAACCTTAGATGGATCCCCTAATGCCTTAAGGATGGGTTTCTGTCATTGTGTTATTCAATGGGTTTTATTTATTGCGACTTTTGTCACCGCTATTAATGCTATTTGGACATTTAATGATGAAAAAGGAGACTATTCAAATATAAATATTAAGAAAAAGTGGATTGTAATTCCTGGAATTATTATATTGTGTTGGTTTATAAGTCCTATTGGTGCTATAATAAAATTGTATAATAAGAATATTGAATATACTAATCAGCTAGACAAGCAACAGTATGCCCGTAAAATGTTCTTCGATAAATTATGGAAAGTGTATCTTCAGAAGTATGAAATTTGTGAATTAAATAAGAATACTTTCTTGGAAGTCACTAGTATGATTATGGAGGGAAGACATGATGGAGCACAAGTTACTTGGAAATGGCTTCAAGAGAATCAAAATATTCCTTATTCTGAGTTTACTAAATTTTATAGTGATTTATCTGGGTTTGTAAATGGACAACGAGAAGAGTACTACAAGTTAGAAGAAGCATGCATGGAAACAGTAAGACAACAGAACTCTATGTTGGATTCTTTTCCTAATGTAATGTATAATAAGATACTTGGTATTCAGAAATTACAATATAATCCAGGATTTACTTCCACTCATACAGAACATGTATTTAAAACTAAAAGGGAAGATATATAATGAGTATAGAAGAAAAAGTAATAAGCATTGTTAGTGAAGTCCTTGGCATAGGGAGCGAAAAAATAACTAGTGCAGATACTTTCGATGATTTGTACGCAGACAGTCTTGATTTAGTAGAAATTACCATTGAATGTGAAAAGGAGTTTAGTTATCCTATTACAGATGATAAAGTTCAGAATCTAAAGACTGTAGGAGACTTAGTTAATCTTATTAAAGACTTGGATAATAGGGATTACTTAGAAAGTACTCAGGCTGATTTACAAATAGATGAGTAATCATCTAATTATTATATTAATTCAATTCACAATTATGATTCAATTAAGTAAAGGAGGTAACATCAACCTCGCTAAAGAAGCAAATGGTGTAACAGAGTTTTCAATTGGTTTGGGTTGGGATGTAGCAGCTCAGGCAGGTGTAGAATTTGATTTGGATGTAGCTACTATTCCATTGAATGCTCAGGATAAAGCAGCAGATCCTGACAATGGCTTTATTTTCTACAATAATCCAAATTGGAAAGATGCTATTAAGCATTCAGGTGATAACCGTACAGGTGCTGGTGCTGGAGATGATGAGACAATTGTAGTAGATACCACTAAGGTTCCTGCAGATGTCCAGAAAATTATTATCTTAGTCAATATTCACGATGCTAAGAATCGTCAGCAGAACTTTGGTATGGTTAATAATGCTTATTGTAACTTGTATGCTAAAGGTAATACTACTCCTCTAGCTAAGTTTGATCTTACTGAGGATGCAAGTATGTCTCGCTGTATTGTATTCTGCCAACTCTATCGCCACAATGGTGATTGGAAGTTCAAGGCTCTTGGAGAAGACAAGGGTAGTTATCAGAATGTTATCTATCGTGATATTCTTCGTAACTATGGACTCATCTTGCCAGATGCTCCAGCTATTTAATTAATAATAAATTAATTCGGTTTTAATTCTTGATTCTATAAGGGAGTATCTTTAATTAGGTACTCCCATTTTTAGTTAATTCACAATTATTTAATAAAGTTTTATGATTAATTTAAGTAAAGGTGGCAGAATCAATCTGTCTAAAGAGTCTAACAATGGTTTAAGTAAATTGTTCTTTGGTTCAAACTGGGGAGCTATTAGACGTCGTGGTTTATTTGGCATTGGTGGTTCTATTGAGAAGGTAGATTTGGATTCTACTGTTCTTCTGTATGATGCTAATAAGAATTGTATTGGCGAAGTAGCCTATTACAATTTAAGTGCTCCAGGTATTCGTCACAGTGGTGATGATCGCTCAGGTGATACTAATGGTAATGATGGTCTTGATAATGAGACTATTGAAGTACGCTTGAATGAACTTGATCCACGTGTTGAGTATATTGCATTTACTCTCAATAACTTTACACATCAGACATTTGGTGAGATTCCTTATATGGGTCTCCGTATTTACACAGGTGACCAAGTACAGAGAAATACTAATACTCCTGTAAATGTCTTAGCTAAGTTTAACCTTGAAGACGGTAAGGAAGGTACTAAGATTTCTGATAAGCAGGCAGTTATCCTTGGTGTTGCCTATAAGAAGGATGGTGAATGGCGCTTTAAGGCAGTTGGTGAGTTTGGAGGTTGGACTTCAATTGATGCTATGAAGCGTCCAACAATTGCATTTCTTTAATTAATTATAATAACAGAAAAAATGACAGATATAAATTACGGTCTTAGCTTAACAGAAGTAGAAGATTCACGTGCTAGACATGGCATTAATGTATTGACACCTCCAAAGAGAGATGCTTGGTATGTAATGTTACTTGATGGATTTAAAGATCCACTTATTGTAATATTACTTATTGCAGCTGCAGTATCTATAGCCTTGGGTTTTGTAAAGGGTGAATTTACAGAGCCTATTGGTATTATTGTAGCTATTGCTTTAGCTGTAGGTATTGGTTTTTGGAATACCTGGTCAGCAGCTAAGAAGTTTGATCTTCTTTTAACTAGTAGTGATGACACTCTAGTTAAGGTAAGACGAGATAATGGAGTAATTCAAGTAGCTCGTAAAGACTTAGTTGTAGGAGATATTGTAATACTTGAAGCTGGTGAAGAAGTTCCTGCTGATATTATTGTTAAGGAATATAGCAATTTGAAAGTAAGTGAAGCTTCTTTAACTGGAGAAACAAATCCTGTAACTAAAACTAATTTTGAATCAGAGACTGCTACCTATCCTACAAATAGAATCTATAAAAGTACTATTGTAGCTGAAGGTACTTGTGTTGGTGAGGTATTTGCAGTGGGAGATGAAACAGAAGTAGGTAAGACTGCTAGAGAGGCATCCTCTATTACTGATGTAGAAACTCCTCTTAATAAACAGCTTAATGGATTAGCTAACTTAATTAATAAGATAGCATTCACAGCTGCAGGTATTCTTATTGTATCCCTTGCTATACGTTATATATTTATAGAGCAGGGATATGTAGGCAAAGATACTATTGATATTGTAAATGATTGCTTACAATTCTTAATGATTGCAGTAGCACTTATTGTAGTAGCAGTACCAGAGGGTTTACCTATGGCTGTAACTCTTGCCCTTGCCTACTCTATGAAGAGAATGGCTAAAGCTAACAATCTTATTAGAAAGATGCATGCTTGTGAAACTCTCGGTGCTACAACTCTTATTCTTACTGATAAGACAGGAACTCTTACAGAGAATAAAATGAAAGTGGTATTCCAGGACTTTACAGATAGAAATGCTGTTATAAATAATATTGTACTTAATTCTACTGCTAATCTTAGTCCTACAGGAGAAGTAGTAGGAAATCCTACAGAAGGTGCATGTCTGCAATATATACAAAAATCAGTTGATATTACTGATAAAAGAAATAAAACTAATATAACAGGTAGAGTAGAATTTAATTCTAAGAATAAATATATGATTACTAGTGATGGGGTAGTTACCTATATTAAGGGAGCTCCAGAAATAGTAATGAATTTCTGCTCTAATGAGAAGATACCTAATTTTGCAGAACAACAATCTAAAGGTAGAAGATGTATTGCTTTTGCACACAAGATTGGTTCTGATATAAATACCCTCTCGGACTTCATATGGGATGGCTACGTAGCTATCGAAGACCCAGTGAGAAGTAATGTACCTGATGCAATTCAGGCTGCTAGAAACGCTGGAATTAAAGTTAAGATTGTGACAGGTGATAATCCTGAAACAGCTGCTTCTATTGCTGCTCAAGCTAATATCTCTCAAATTCCTAATACAATGCTTGGTAAGGAAGTTGCAACTCAAACAGATACTAATTTACGTAAAGTAGATGTATTTGCTAGAACTAAACCTGAAGACAAGCAGACACTTGTTAAGAGATTCCAAAATATGGGAGAAGTAGTAGCTGTAACTGGTGATGGTAGATTGATGCCCTATACTATAGCGATATAGTGTAGAAACTCCTTTGAATTGCTGGAAGTTGATAATGCTTCGTATACTACAACATAAGGATGAAATAAACCTAAGTGTGAATGTTAAAGAAATTTAAAAAGAAATACGGAGATGTGGCAAGCTGAAATAAAAGCTATATAATAGTGAATCAGATTATATAGTGCTAAACCACGTAATAATTCATAATCAGCAGCGAAGTTCCGAATAGGAAAACGTTCATCGACTATTATGTAGGGACTAAGTAGTTCCGAAGTGGAGGAGCAACTTATTAGATTAGTTATAAGTTGAAGATATAGTCAGAATATTTATTAAATTAATTATTAATGACATTAGAGGAATGTCTTGAAAAACATAAATTTGTATCTGAGGTTTCTGAATTTGATATGAAATATAAAGGGGAACCTCACCATTTTAAAATAGATGATAAATATAATAGATTAACTATTGTGAAGATGGGACACATAATGTGCGGAATAAAAACACCCAAAAAGCAAAAAGCTTGTATATGTAAGTGTGAATGTGGTAATTATGTTGGACCCATTAGATTGGCATCATTATTGAATGGGGATTCTATGAGTTGCGGATGTTATCAAAGAGAACTTCATAGTAAACAAATGAAAGAAAGAAACTTTAAGCACGGAAGTGCTCAACGTGGCAAACAAGAACATTTGTATATACTATGGGGTGCTATGAAAGATCGAGCAACTAATTATAATAGACGAGATGCAAAACATTATGCAAGTAAAGGTATTACTTTATATGAAGATTGGAATAACTATGAAACATTTAAAGAGTGGGCTTTAAATAATGGTTATTCTGAAGGCATGTCTATTGATAGAATAGATAATTCTAAAGGATACTGTCCTGAAAATTGTCATTGGATTCCTTTAAAGGAACAAAATAAAAATAAGACAACCAATAGGATTATTACTATTAATGGTAAATCTCAAATACTATCAGATTGGTGTAGAGAGCTTAACTTAAATAGAAACTTGGTATCTTCGAGATTATCTAGAGGATGGAGTGAACGACGTGCCCTAGAATTAATTTAAACTTATAACAGAGAGATAATATCAACGAGTTATAAGAAATATTTGACAAATGATTCAGCTGCTCTTAACCAAGCCGAGGTAGGTGTAGCTATGAATAATGGTACTGATATTGCTAAGAATGCAGCTGATGTTATTCTTCTTGATAATTCGTTCCCTTCTGTTATCTTAGGAGTTAAGTGGGGAAGAAGCTTGTATAAGAATATTCAGCACTTTATTCTCTTCCAGCTTACTGTAAATGTTGTAGCTATTGGTATTGCTTGTGTAGGTCCATTTATTGGAGTAGACTTACCATTTACTGTTATCCAAATGCTGTGGGTTAACTTAATTATGGATACTTTTGCTGCTTTAGCATTAGCCACAGAACCAGCTAATGAAGCCGTAATGTCTGAACAGCCTCGTGATCCTAAGGCATTTATTATCACAAAGAGAATGTGGTATGAAATCTTTGGTGTAGGTATTTTGTATTTTGGCATATTATTATATTTGCTGATTAGTAATACATATAGCCTTACAGAGTTCTTCACTATCTTTGTTATGTTACAATTCTGGAACTTGTTTAATGCAAGAGTATTTGGACAAGACAGAAGTATCTTTAATGGTTTGTTAAGTAATCCTGCATTTATTGGAATATGTTTGGTTATATTTATTGGTCAAATTTTGATAGTTCAATTTGGTGGCGATGTGTTCAGAACAGAACCATTAAGTATTGAAACATGGTTAGAGATTGTAGGTTTTACTGCAATTGTTCCAGTTTGTAGAGAACTCCTATATTGGGCTAAGAAGTTATTCAAGTAATTAACGAGAGGAGACTGGTTAATAGCTAGCCCTCTCTATAAATATTAGATTATGATTGTACTTAATATTGGAACCTTTATTATTACAATACTAGTTTGGTTTATAATTGGTATTGTATTAGGTTTATGGTTTCGATGGAAAAAGAAACATAAATGATTAAATTTAAGCCATTAAGTAGTCGAAACGAGAATTGGATTTATCAGCCTGATTTTTATTTGCACGGTAAACTGTCTGCTAATTATGAAACCGATGCGGTAGTTATGCAGGATGATATATTTAATACTCGAATATCTAGATATTATCGAGAAGGAGTAGGTTTAGCTCCAACATTCTTAGATATTCCAGAAGGCAAACATTTATGTGAAGTTGACGGAATATTATGTGCTATTTTTGTTTGGAAGAAGATAGTATTTTGTAAAGGAGGTTGGGTTGGCGACCTAGGGTACAGTGGTCCATTTGATGTTTGGTTACGACAAATAGGACTTATTGTAGATATTACAGATAAAGAAGGAGTACTTGATGCTCAAAATAAATTTAATAATAGAGAATCTTTTATATGAAATTTGAAGTAACTTATTTTAAAAAATAGAGAACAAACCATTAGACTTACAGGTATTAATGAAGCTAAAGTAAAGGAAAACTTCATTAGTAGTTATGATCAGAAACGTTATCCATTTAAGTCTATTAGAGCTATTTAAGTGTTTGTAGATATGTTAGAAACAGCTTTGTTCTTTTTATTAATATATTTAGTTATATTTAAACTTGACTGAAGATAAAGCTAAGGCAGCTAGTGAAATATTAAATAAAATAGAACTAGCTAAGAACTTAACGCAACATGAATGTAGATCTGATATACCTGATTATTATATAAAGAGCATAAAACAATTAGTTAGTTTTGATGATGGATTTAGGTCAGGATTTTATAAGATAATGTCTGCATTAGGTTCTAAATATTTAGATAGATATAAAAGTATACTTAATAGTTTATAATTATGATAATTAGGGGTATATTTACAAACACTAAATTAAGTCCTACTAGGATGAATTCAGAAACTACTGTACCTTATATAGTAGCTAATGAATGTCCTGGACTTAAAAGAGGCGATTTAGTACAACTTGTAGGTTATGACAGTAAGTTTCAAGTTGTCTGGACTTATGCAAGTTCTAGAGAGCAAGAAAGTTATGAGACAGTAACAATTTCTGAGATTAATGGTAAACAAATTAATACTATAGGTAAAAATAATATGGAACAATTCGGAAACATAAAGGTTGATAATGTCTTTGGAGATTTAACTAAAGATATGTATAATGAGTTTATGCCACAAGCTGAAGAGAGTGCTAGAATCAGTATTACTGATGGTGTTCTTTGTTTTAAGAATAGTGATGGTGCATATGTAGGTGTTTCTCCAGCAGGTAAACTCAAGAAGTATAAGATGACTTTCCCTATGCCTTGTATTTACAATATTAGCAAGAACTCTGATCAAATTGTAATCGGAGATATTGTAAAATCAGGTAAATCTTATGGCGTAGTTAAGACTAAAGCAGAAGATGGTTCTATTAAGATTATGAACTTTAATGGCAATATCAACAACAAGATTGCTATTGAGGATGAGTTGATGGGTTCTGCAACATTTAGAGTTATTGTCAATCCATTTAACTTTGATTCCTCTAATGGATTTAACCCACTTGCTCTTGCTTATATGAGTGGAAACAAATTTGATGTCAAGAATCTGCTTATGATGTCTGCTATGAATGGTGGTGGGTTGTTTAATAATGCAGGTAAGGGATTCAATCCTATGATGCTTATGGCTCTCGCCGATAATAATAGTTCTGACTTTATGACTATGATGATGATGAGTCAGCTTATGGGAGGTGGTAATATGTTTGGTAATATGTTCGGTGCAGCAAACAGACCTGCTACTGAGACTTCAGAACCATCAGAATTAGATAAGATTAATGCTAAGGTAGACACACTTACAGATAACGTAAATGCTTTAGTTAGTGCTTTGGCTAGTAATATTAAATCACAAACAAAGGAGGAAGCATAATGGGAGGTGGTAGTTATTCATATAATGATGCTGTAACTAGAAGTCGTAGTTATAGAAGCCAGTCTATTGAAAAAACCTTTAGTAAGAAGAATTTAGACCCTGAAATGAATCCTATTAATATTAATTTCAGAGAGTCTCGTGATTCTGAGGAACATCCAGAATCATTCCCTATTATTATTGCTTTAGACGAGACTGGTTCTATGGGTGAGGTACCTAAATATCTTATTGATAATACTCTACCAGATTGTGTAGCTAGTATTATGAATGCAGGTATTGATAATCCTCAAATCTGTTTTATGGCATTTGGTGATGTAGAAGGCTGTTATGAAGAAGCTCCTTTACAAGTAGGACAGTTTGAATCGAGTGATGAACTTATGGAGAAATGGCTCCGTAAGGTTGATCTTGAAGGTAAAGGAGGTGGTAATAACGGAGAGGATCCTCATATGTGTTGGTACTTTGCTGCTAATCACATTAAGACTGATGCTCTGGAGAAAAGAGGTATTAAAGGCTGTTTAATCACAATTAGTGATGAGCCAATTCATAAAACTCTTCCTAAAGAAGCAATAACTCATTATATAGGTGATGAGTGTAGTGAAGATTTAGCTACTTCTTTCATATATAGAGAATGTGCTGAGAAATGGGATATTTATCACATTCATGTTGAGCATGGTGGTTACTATGGTATAGAAAGAGTTTCTAACAGTTGGAAGCCTTATGTAGGGGATAACCTCATTATTTCAGATAAAGAGCATGTAGGTGAATCTATTGCTCGTATTGTTTCTAACAGCTATGGACAGCAAACAAATTCGTAATCAGATAGTACTTGGATCTCTATTTGGTGATGAATTAATTTTTAAATAATATTATATGATAAGAAAAAGTACTATTGAAAAGTTTGACACTTTAAATATAGTGTCTATGTATGTAGATTAGGGATTATCAATTTCCCAGATATGTAAAGATAATAAAGTTAGTAAAGATAGTGTAAAAAAATATTTAGTATATAAAGGAGTAACTCTTAAAGAAATTAGATAGACTTATAATAAAGATGAAGCTTTATCCTTATATAATTCTGGTAAAACCATAGAAGAGTTAGCAATTAAATATAATGTTACAGAAAAAACCATTAAAAAGAATTTATCATTAATGGGTGCATCTGTAGTAGATAAAAGAGGAATGTGGGATCTTAATGAACATTTCTTTGATGTAATAGATACTGAAGAAAAGGCTTATTGGTTAGGTTTCATATTTGCTGATGGGTATGTAGCTAAAGATAGACCAACATTTGCAATGAATTTGCAATATGCAGATATTAGCCATATGCAAAAATTCTGTGATTTATTACATTATTCTAGTGAAATTAGAACTCAAGAAAAAGATAATTATATAACTTGTAGAATGAAGTTTGATAATAGAAATATTTATCAAAATCTAATTTCAAAGGGATGTGTTCCTCAAAAGTCTTTAATACTACAATTTCCTAACGAAGACATATTTATAAGTTCAGATCGATATAGTAAAGAAGAATTAATTCGTCATTTTCTTAGAGGATACTTTGATGGTGATGGATGTATTACTTATTCAGATAAAGAACATAAATATGCTGAGTTTAATGTAATTGGAACTAAAGATTTCTTGCAAGGGATGATGAGATATCTACCTTGTGGTGAAAAACTTTATATGCTAAACATAATAATGGTAAAACCTATTAGATTCTTTTAACTAACAATGTAGCATATCAATGCATAGATTATTTATATAAAAATTCAACAATGTACTTAGATAGAAAATATAATAGATATTTAGAATTTCGTCGTAGTTATGGGAAACTGTAACTATTATTACAGGGCAAAAACGGTGAAGTCTATAATTCCTAGATAATACCGTGATAACTAATTAGATTGCGTAAGGCTAATTGGTATTGTAGAGCGTAGGTCTTGAATAAATATAATAGACCCAAGAGTGTCCTGCCCTAAGTTACTTTTAGTAATATGGTGAAAATGTACGCCGCACTGGTCTGAATTGACAGACGTATCTCGAAAGAGTATGAGAGTAATCTCCAGAATTATAGGATAAAAAGCCTATAAGCTAACAATTGGGAGGGTAAAGGTAATGTAGTACAATGGTTATGTATGAATAGCTATAAACCTCTTGTCACTAGATTTAGTGGAGGTCCACAAGCTGGACATCGTGTAGTTTATAAAGGTAAATCACACGTATGCTCTTCTTGGGGAAGTGGTGTTTTACTAGGAGTGCCAACTTGTCTATATAAAGAAGTATTTATAGATCCAATATGTATCTATAATGAGTATAAAGTCTTAGTTAGTGAAGGTATTGAAGTTCCTAAGTTATATATAAATCCTAACTGTAGAGTTATTACACCTTATGATGTATTAGCTGACTCTATGGATGGACGAGTAAAGTATAATGGAACTTGTGGTAAAGGCATACATGCTTGTTTTAAGAGAAACAAGGATAATGTAACTTACAGTGCTCATATGTGTCCTTATGTAAGTGAATATGCAGATGTAGTTCTACAAACTGTAAGGGATTACCATAATCTAGAGAAAGATATTGAGCTAGAAAATCTTTTTAAAGAAGCTTGTACCTTTATTAAAGAACATACTCAGACTTTTATAATTGGAACTTATTATCCTGATGAAGTAGATACTGTCATTTGGGAAGGTTCACAGGGACTTCTTTTGGATATGGAAAGAGGATTTATGCCTCATTGTACTCCTAGCAAAGTAGGATTAAATGGAATCCCAGAAAAGTGTCTAGAAAATGCAGAAGTATATTTAGTTATGCGTCCATATTTAACTAGACATGGAAATGGATACAATCCTTATTTTATGGACTTAGGAACGTACTTTACTCTAGAAGAACCATCAAATACTAATGATGGACCACAAGGAGAATTTAAAACAGGTCCTTTTGACTATCCTTTATTTGAAAGAGCTATTGAAAGACATTGTTTAGATAATTACCATGAAACTTATCATTGTAAATTTAACATTGTCATAACTCATTGGGATTGTTTAAAGACTGCATACGTTCCTACTATATGTGATCATCAAGATAAGTCTCCAAGAATTATTGGCAAAATACGTTTTATAGAACAATTTCGTACAAGTAATTGTACTATAAATGAGATATATCTTGGAAAGTCTGAAGATTCCAATATTAAAGAATTGTAATATGCCTGTAATAGTTGTAGGAGCATTTGTTTTACCTATTCTTTACATCTTTAGCATATCCTATATGGAAGATCGTAGGAAAGGAAAACGCGTTAAAGTAAATTTATTAACTCTAGTAATTTCATTCTGTCCTATAGTTAATACTATTTTTGCAATATATTTTATGCATAAGAATTCAGATTATAAGAAATCTATTGAAAAGTTATTTAATGACTGATTCTGAAACTTTAAAAGACATAAGTAAACAGATAGCTGACCTATTAGTTAAACAAAGTGAGATACAAGATACAATATTGAAAGCTGAATTATCTAAAAATAGATATAGATATTGCGATTATGGTGAAGATATGTATTGGTATAAAATCATTTCTGTTAATGAATGTAACTGTACTGTTCTAGAATTGCACTTAAGAGAATCTAACAAATTTGGTTCTATTTCATATTGCGAAGAATCTTTAACTTTGGCTAATAGGGGCGATATAATTACAGAGCAAGAATTCATTGATAAATATAATGAATTTATAAACAAGATTAAATTATGAAAACAGATAATTATTTTAGTGAGACAACACCTACAAATAGTTACCCATCTGCAAAATAGTGTGATTATTTAGGTGAAGGGCATTTCTTAATCTCTGTTTAGAATTTTTAACATTTCTTAACTTGGAGAGGAAGAAATGCTCTTATATTGTTCTCGTAGAGAACTTGCCGTTAAGGCAAAGACTACCTATATGGGTAGTACTATAAATATATATTTAATATTTATTAACTATTTAAATTCAGTAATTTACTATACTGTTGATGTGTTAAGTTAATAAATGAATTTTTAATTGCAGAATTAGTGTAGCTGGAGGCGCATACCTGACTTCCATTCAGGAGGCTTGCGTGGGTTCGATTCCCACATTCTACACGATGTTTACTTCTTCTTCCTTCTATACAATTAGATTATTTAATTAACAATTAAATTTTAAACTGTATGAAAAGAATTATCAAATCATGGTGGAAAGGAATGAAAACTGTAGCAGCTTGGTATAATGTTAGAGATTATCGAGTGTTACCCTTTACAGTAATCTAATTAGATTTCTACTAGTAAGTGCCAAATGGGTACTTACTGATGTTGGGAGAGTAAACTTAAATATATGCCTCTTATTTCTAAGGTTCATTACCTTCTCGAAAAGAAATGTGTACACAAGAGGCGCCTGGAGTATTAAGCCCTGTTGGTAAGGGAACTAGACTGTCACTCTAGTAAAACTAAGGGTTCGAGTCCCTTATATTCCGCAAATAATGGAGAGGACCTAGCGTTTAACTGGGTGGTTGTTAGAGGTAGCGGTGGCGATCCACGAGTATGCCTGATAGCTCAATGTATTATTAGAATATGGTCACGATAGTTCGCCCGTCTAATGCCATATTCGCCTTTATTTAAGCTTCTATAGCACAATTGATAGTGCAGCACTTTTGTAAAGTGCAGGTTATTGGTTTGAATCCAATTAGAAGCTCTTTATATTTAATATGGGGCATGTACCAAAGTAGTATCTTAACTCAAGAGGCATTGAAAAGAGAGGTAACGTTACTCATAATATATGTATGTCGAAGGTTAAGAGAACCTCATAAAAAGTCATCGATAGATGGTACTGAAAGACTTTGCTCCGCCGAAAATTCTTTAAAACAATATATCGTGAGTGAGTGAAACGGATATTTATAAATCATGTCGGTCTCATAAACCGTACGATAGTAGGTTCGACTCCCACACTCCCAACTAATTAATAAACCGGAGAACTAGCAATGCCGAGAGAATAAGATCAGATTGCAAAGTCAACCCGGTTATAGTATATAGCTCATCTATTAATTTAGGTGAGCTATTTTTGTATAGATTAGTATTTAATAGATTAAAAAGTAAATGTATGAATAAAATTAAATGGTAATTCAACAAGTTAGATGTGTTAATTATAATCTGTATATTACAGGTTTAGTTCCCACTTCAGAATGGGAAGGCACAATAGTTTATAGAACTCATAAAGATGGGCAGATAAATAAGTTTGTAGAGAAGTATGTTAAAGATACTCAACATAATAATTGTGTCACTACTCCGACTAGATTTATACCTATTGATTATCTTTACAACTTTGTATATAATAATGTAGAAGTTGAGGGAAAATCTTTTAAATTACAAGAAGTTCTTATAGATAATTTAGAACCAGAAACACCATTAGGAGGTAATTTCGGATGATATTTAAACTAAACTCAGAGGGATTCATCCTTGATTGGGATAAAGCCACTCTAGAAGAAAAAGATGCAATGATTAAAGCTATTGAATTAGCTAGAACTGCATATATATTCGAAACTCGGAGAATAATAAAGAGTTCAGAAGATGCTAAAGATTGTAGTTCTCAAGTACAAGAATTAATACCTTTTATAGGACACAAATGTAAATCACATGATATAGTAGGTGTGTTTAAAGGCATAGAAGAAACTTGGGAGGACTATTATTATATCATAGAACAGGAAGATGGTAAAGTATCATATAATACAATGGTAGATACTATTAAATTTATTGATTAACAATTATTAACTAATAAGTAATTAAATATTATATATCATAGAAACATGAATAATGTATTTTTTAAGAATGGGTTTCTTACATCAACAGAAGCTCAAAATATTTGTAATGTAGCTAATGAAGTTATTGCAGGATTGACAGATTCATTGAATACTGTTCAATTTTATAATACTACAATAACTAGTATTGTATCTTCTGATAATGCAGTAAATGCTGGTAGAGGTACTACAGATACTTTATGGATTCGAGATGCTATAATTAAGATAGGACAATATAATTCATTAATTGCTTGGCTTAAAGAAGCTATTAAGAATAAAAATGAAGCACTTGAAGAATTATCAAGTACACGTATTCAAGATTGGTCAGAATATAAAGATTATCCTGCTCCTAAATCACCAAGTAAAAAAGCTACGGTAATTAAAGACGATGTAATTAGAAATTTAGATGCAGTTAAATTAAATAAGTATTTTACTTTGCAATCTAGAGCTGCCGCTATTGGTAAATTTATACATGAAACAGGCTCTGTATCTAGAGCTAAGGTAATGTTAAATAAAGTAATCGCTGAACCAAATAAGATTAGTGGAGCTGGTAGAGATACTGTAGTGTATAGATATACACCTTCTGTTGAAGTTGCTGATGTGGATAATATGTTCTTGTCTTTAATGTCTGAACATAGAAATTTAAATGCTCAACTCAATAGTATTAAAGCTGATGCTATTGAAGAAGCAAATAAACAGAATATAGCTAATGAGCAAGAGTATCAGAAAGCTAGAACTGCTTATTCAAAAGAATATAATGATTGGCTTGACAAAATTGAAGATTTACAGTCAAGATTTAATCAATATATAATTACTGAGAAAGAAAAGATTAGTAAACTTAAAATTAATGTTCCTGATTCTTTGATGGAAACATATAAGTCTATTAAAGCTTTACTTACTGAGTAATTAATAAGAATAGATTAAGGATTAGCATTAAATATATTACAGGAATATATAATTTGTTGCGAGGATTGTCGCGATACCATGTGGTAGGTATTTAATGGTCGTTTCCACACACGTATTTTTATCTCTAAGTATCACTTAAAACATAATTGGGTTAAAAGTATTATGTAGTGTTACTTGGTCTAAGTCTAAGTCTAAGTCGTGGGAACGAGTCTAAAGCTAAGACACATTCTAAGTCTATGCTGCTAATCCTTATGATATTCTTTAGTTTGTCCTATGTTTCTTTAAACTGTAGGTGCTTCTATAATTAAGATTATAGTGACTTTTAATTCCTATACTTTTCAAGATGAGAAATCGGGAGGTTGATTTCCTACAATCATGGGTGGAGAAACTCTCCACCCTTTATTATTTATTTAATTTATTTAATTATGAAGAAATTATTTATTTTTGCTTTCGCAATCATTGCCCTCTGTTCAAGTTGTGGTAATGGTTGTTCTAGGACAACAGACAGTGTAGATTCTACATCTGTCGACACTTGTGATACAGTAGATTCTGCTAAAGTTGATACTGTAAATTCTGTAGATAGCACATCATTTTCTATGGTGTGTCCTGATTAAGCTACTCTGAAAGGGGTAGCTCTTTTTATTTATTTATGTTAGAGCCAAAGAAGATTAACCAAGAGAATGCTTATAGAGGTAGCTTAGAAGTACAAAAAAGAGATATTCTGAATAACTTCCGTTTTGAACAAGTAGCTATGATTATGTCTACTCCATGTTTACCTATCTATAAGAATGAAGAAGAGGACAAACCAGAAATTATTGGATATGAACCTTGGAAAATATTTACAGAGTATGAACTCAGAGTACCTAGTATTTACGATTTGTATTGCTGTGCAGAAAGATTACTAGATGATGTAATTAAAGAAGTACATAAAAATCCTAAAAGTAATTATCAGGGTATAGCTTCAGGTCCATTTAAAGTAACTTATTTATATGGTAATTTAACTCTTGATTTCGTAGTAGAATCATGGGGAAATTATTAACCATATATACAGATGGAGCTTGTCAAGTGTCTACAGGTAATGGGGGTGTTGGAGTTGTATTTATTAAAGATAATGAAGTAATTTATCAATTTAATAAACACTTCAAAAATGTAACTAATAATCAAATGGAAATAATGGCGGTTATTTATGCTCTACATGCCATTAGTACAAACTTTGATTCTATTACTGTAGTATCTGATTCACAATACGTTTTAGGATGTATAAATAAAGGATGGAAACGCAAGAAGAATCAGAATTATTGGCAGTTATTTGATAAAGTATATAATAGAGCTAAAAAGTTTTGTTCAGATATAAAATTTGAATGGACTAAAGGACATAATATAGATGAGTATAATAATCTAGCAGATAGATTGGCTGTGGAAGCTAGTCATTTTGCAGATTAGTTAGATTAAAATTAAATATTCTAATTAATTTGAAAATGAAAGCAAAGCATAAGCGTGAGTGGTTACAGATGAAGCAGAATTGGTGGTCAAAATTGCCAGCTTCAGTACAGAAGGCAACAACTAAACCAGGTTCAGTAAAAACACGATGATTATCTTAATTATTGTTTTAGTATGTCTTATATTATTAAATCCTTATATAGACGTACAACAAGATAAGATAATTATTTGGTATAACTGGTTTACTGAAAGAAAACATTATATTTTATGGAAACCCCAAAATTCTTGAGAAAATATAAATTGGTTTTTAAAGTTATTAAATATGTCATTGGTTTTATAGCTATGATGTACTTAATAAGTATGTGTACTTACTTAATTAGTAGTGAGAGTACATTTTGTTGCATTATGGGTATATTAATATTAGTAACTATTGCTGTGTTAGTAGTTACCCTAATTATCGAGAATATTAATAAATTAAAAAGTTTATTTAAATGAGAAAAGTCTTTTTATTTGCGAGTGCTTTAATGTTGTCATTAAGCTTTACTAGTTGTGAACGTATTGATGCTGGTTGCGAAGGTATCTTAGTTAATCTCTATGGCTCTGAAAGAGGTGTAGATGATGTATCTATGGTAACTGGACGAGTATTCTATAATCCAGCTACTCAGGAAGTATATGAGTATCCTACTTATGTTCAGACTATTGACTATGAGCCATTTACAATTAATGCTAAGGATGGTTCAGAATTTAAAGTTGATCCAAATGTCAATCTTAAAGTTAAAGATGGCGCTGCTCCAAAGGTATTTCGTAAGTATCGCAAAGAATTAACTGATGTAATTAATGGTCCTGTATTTAAGTATGTAAAGGATGCTTGCCGTATTGAGATTAATAAATTTACTACAGACCAGATTGTGTCAAATCGTGAAGCTGTAGAACAGGCAATTGAGAAGCGTCTTTCTAAACTTCTTGATAAGGAAGGATTTGTGCTTGACCAGTTTACTAGTGGTTTGCAATATCCTAAGACTATTGTAGATGCTGTAGATGCTAAGAATAGAGCTATTCAGTTGGCACAGAAAGCAGCTAATGAGGTGCAAGTAGCTGAGGCAGAAGCAAAGAAGAGGATTGTAGTAGCTGAAGCAGAAGCTAAAGCTAATGCTATTGTAAATGCTTCTCTTACCCCATTACTTGTTAAGAAGCAGTGGATTGAAGCTTGGGATGGACATCTTCCTAAGGTTACAGGTAATTCATCGACATTAGTAGGACTTGATAACTAATTTATTATGTTTGGTTTATTTATATTCTGTTTAGTTATAGCAGCTATTGAATTTATGCTTGTTATAGATTTAAAGCCAAAGATAGGTATACCTCTCTATGTATTTATAATAGCATTATTACTGTTATTTGTTCCTGGACTTAATATCATAGAGGTAGTAGTATCTGGTGTATTATTAACTATGGCTTGTCATAATGGTTACGATTTAGCAGGTTCTAATCCAGTTTCTAAATTCTTCAAAATGCTTAACCGAGATATTTAAATGGTAATTCAAGGTAATTTTTATCGAATTGAACCAATTAATGATAATTCTCCACTATGGGATTTATATTTGCTTAGAAAAGTAAATAGTAAAACTAATCCTAGAGAAGAATTTCAATTAGAGGGCTATGGTATGCCTTTAGATTCTGCTATTGGTAGAATAATTAGATATGCTATTAATAGCAAATATGGAAAAGATGAGATTACGACCTTGAAAGAATATTTAAATGTTTTCAAGCAAATTAAAGAGGAGATCTATAAAGAAGTCGGAAGATAACTATTCAGACCTATTTAATAAAATAAATAGTTTGTGTGATTGTTTGAATACAATATATCATATTAACTCTGGAGGTTGTTGTTATGTAGCCTATGTAATAGCAGAAATACTTGAAAGAGAAGATATTCAATTTGAAGTATTAGTTTCAGAATCTCGCTATGAAGATGAGGGTTATCCTGATAATTTTGAAGACTTAGACGATTCAGTATATCATATATGTCTAGAAGCTAAGCCTATTAAGGATACATATAGAATCAATGCTGGTACATATAATGATGAAGAATATTTTCATTATAGTAATGTAACTTCACAAGATATATACAACTTCTATATAAATAATATTTGGAACTCTTTTTATGAAATTGCTAAAAATAAGTTTATTAAATATATAATTAATTTAATATATGATAACTTCAGTAGCGATTTACGAGAAGGACGGTCAAATAGTTCAAACACATAATTCTTTTATTTATGAAGATTCTATCTATAAAGTATTTAAAGGTGGAATTTCTTTATTTGAAGAAAAACAATATAGTACTAATAAACCTTTAAAACTTAAAAAGAAAGACTTTATAAATAGGAAGAAAAAAGCAGATGAGTATTTTATTAGATTCTTAACTCTGGAATTTGCTCCAGAATCCTACTTAATTAAAGAGGGTTACACACTAATTAATAGTAAATGAAAATGAAGAAAGAAATTGCTAGTTATAAGCTTGGTCAGTTTGTTGATTTTAAGGGTGTTGAAAGATTGATAGTTGCTTGTGCTGTAAGTATGCCAGTGAAGGAAGGTCTTACTGCAACTTGGAATATTCCAGGTGTTGAGGATTCTTTTGAAATTGTACGAGCTATATCTATCGGCATTGCAGTATATAATCCAGAAGATGAGTTCAATCTTACTTTTGGTAAAGAACAAGCTTATAAGAGAGCTCTTGCAGGAGAACCTTGTTGGTTTATTGGTAAAGGTGGAGTAGTTACTAAAGAGTGTATTGATGCACTTTTGACAGAGAAAATTGATCACTTTACTAAGAATCCTGAGATAGTCATTAAGGACTATAATGCTAACAAGGCTAAATATGAGGAGATTCAGAAAGAGAAAGAGTACATTCAGAATGCTTCTCCTGAAGAACAAGCGATATTAACTTTAATGTCTAAAGGTGTAGATGTGCAGGGGGTTCTTGATAAGACAAAAACTCTGGTAGATGCAATTGAGAACGGTTCTAGCCTGGTTGATTAAACTATTTATAATTGTAGGAATCATATTTATAATTGTACGTATAGAGCAATTAAATAACAATATACAGAGTATCCCTTCTAATAAAGAAATAATTAGAGATTCTTTAGTTAGAGATACTTTAAATCGCACTAAGGATTCCTTAACAATTAAAATAGTAAAAATAAGAGAGACGTATGAAGATAAGAAAGCTATTATTATGTCTAATGATACTTCTGCCGACATACAGTTTTTCACAAACTACATCAACCATTACAATAACTCCGGAACAACTAAAAACAACTAATCTTATATTTCTAGAGCATGAGAAATATACAAAAGAAGTTCCATTATTAAATAAGAAGATTGAAACACTAGAAGAGATAAATAAATCTTGGTTACATACTGATTCTATAAGAAGAATTAATGAAAAGCAGTATAACGCTATTATTAAAAAGGATAGTATTAAAATAACACAATTACAAAGTTCACACAAAAAATATAAAGTTGTAACTAAGATTAGTATAATATTAAATATCATTCTTGCATGCCTATTAGTAAAGTAAACTATAAGGATCCAAATGGATTAACTTATAAACATCCAGAAAGAAGTTGTAAAAGATGTTTAAAATATCCATGTATAGCTAATATGGATAAGTTATATAGTGATTTTGCTAAATATGGATGTAAGCACTTTGATGATATGAATGTGTTTCATTAATGGAGCAAATAACAATTCATGCTAAACTAGTTGCGGAACAAATAGATGGAATGGGATATACTAATTATGTATTTGAAGATTTAAATCCTAAAGATGAAGACTTTAGATATATAATGTGTGTCCGATTTCCTAATTGGGAGCAAAAAAGTATCGAAATTGATGAAATTGGATATTTAAATATAAGATATGTAGAAGGAGGAAAAGATACATGGTTTGATGGTCAGAACCTAATACCTTATAAATATACTAATGTCATATTTCTCAAGTTTATTGAGGATAAACCTAAAGTTGATATAAGTGAAATTATTTTAGATTAAATTTATATTGTAGATTATTAATTATTAGATTACTATGAAACATTATTTGAATTTAATTATATGACAGTATTAGGAGATAAGCTTCAGGAAGCTATGAGTAAAAAGGCAAGTGATATTACTACTTATGTATGGAAGGGTCCAAAGGTTAATGGAGAGCAGCAGGAAATCTTAATGATTGATGCTTCCTTTGATCAACTTAAACAGTGGTATCGTCATTGTCAACAAATGCTTTATAATGAGGATTCTAAAAATCCAGGAAGAGTTACCTTACTTGAGATTGTACAGGATCAAATTAATCGTTGTAGAGCAGAACTTCTTATAAGATGGCTTATGGCTGAGAAGCAGTATTCTAACACAAGATGTTTGGAAGATTTACGAAAGGTAATCAGTAACAATAAAGATACACTAACCCCAGAGGCTATTAAATCATTCCCTATTAGTAAGGTAATGGATGGTCTTCCTATCGATTATCAGCAAGTACCTGTTAAATTGGTAATGGATGCTTGTCTCGACCTTTTAGGAATTTTTGACAATAGTCATATTACACTTAACTTTATTCTTAAAATGGGTCTGTGGTTTACACCACGTGAAATGCAAAAGGATTTGTATCGTAAAGACCCAGAAACTGGTAAAGCTAGAAATCGTCTTGATGTAGTTAAGGAGGAACTTAGAATTAGTTTGAGACCTAATCAGTATTTACGTATTTGCGACACTGGTTTGTCTTATACTGAGTTTAAGGCAATCTATATGCTACAGAGAGATAAATATTCTAACTTAACTAGTGAGCAGCTTAAGTTACTTTCTAATAAAATTCTGTATCGTTTTCAGATTCAGTGTGAAGAGCAAGCTAAACAATGGCTTACTAAGATAGATGAAATTAATAAGGTTGCTGCAGATAAGGGTTGGGATGTAACACGTGCTGACTTGTAATAAGTTGGCATATTAGTGAAAATATTGTCATAAGTGCCAGTAATGCACGATCTATTTGAGCCTATCTCTCGAGATGAAAGACAGGCTCAATCAGTATATAAATGGTTAAAAAATAAAGGTAAAGGGTGCTTAGAGTGCTGTACAGGCTACGGAAAGAGCCGTTGTGCGCTTATTGCTATCAAAAAAGTACTTAGTAAGTACCCTCAACTCCGAGTATTAATTGTAGTTCCTACTGAATTACTCAAAAATCAATGGTTAGGACACATTGAGCATAATCAACTTCAATTAAATGTTGAAGTGGCTATTATAAATAGTGTTGCTAAAAACGGTGCACAATGTGACATGTTAATTATTGATGAAATTCATGTTGTACCTGCTGAAACTTTTAGTAATGTATTCAAAACTGTAAAATATAAGCTAATTCTTGGACTTACTGCTACTTTTGAAAGACTTGATGGTAAACACAAATTACTTGAAAAGTATTGTCCAATAGTAGATACAGTAACAGTTCAAGAAGCATTATTAAATGGTTGGGTATCTAAATATAATGAATATCTAGTAATTATAGATGTTGAGGATATTGATATATATAAAGAAGCTAATAGAGAGTTTAATGAGCATTTTGAATTTTTCCAATGGGATTTTAGTTTAGCAATGAGTATGAAAGATCATAATGTTAGATGGTCTTATTGTAAACAAATGTTCCCGGGAGATTATGAGAAACAGAAAGAATATCATAAAGCAATTATGTATCATTATACAGGTTTTATGAGAACTATGCAAGCTCGCACACAATTTATTTACAATCATCCTCAAAAAGTAAATATAACTAGAGAAATAATTAAGTATAGACCAGATAAGAAGATTATTACATTCTGCGCCAACACTAAAATTGCAGATTCGATAGGAGAAGGATGGGTTTATACAGGTAAAAAAGGTAAAAAGAAAAATAGAATTACCTTAGAAGAGTTTTCATCACATCAATCCGGTGTTTTAAACACGTGCCGACTTGCTGAAACAGGAATGGACATATCTGGATTATCTGTAGGTATCATGCTTGGTGTTAACTCTAGTACTACTAAGGCAACCCAAACCCGTGGAAGGGTTATCAGGAAGGAACCTAACAAGATTGCAGAGTATTTTACATTAGTTATTAATGATACTGTTGAATTAAAGTGGTGGGAGAAATCTCACGAGAAGGATACTAATATTATTAAGATTGATGTGGAAAATTTAATGCATTTATTACGAGGGGAACCTTGGCAACCATATAAGAAAAAGATAACTAATTTTACATTTAGGTTTTAAGACATTAGAAATGGAAATGTATTACACAAAGCGAGAGTATAATCAAATGAAAAATGCTCTTACTAGTGAGAATAAGCGTTTGAAGAAGCAGATTGAAAAGCTTCAGAAGAAAGTAAAGGAATTAGAATACACTAAAGAGGTGGTATTCGAACCAGATTTTGAAATGAATCCAGTAGTAGAAGAGGCTACTGAATAGATAAGTCTATAATATTCACGTAACTAGACTCTAAAGCTATAACAAGTATTATAAGTCTAGTGTTAACTAGTTAAATATGTTAATTATACGTGAAGAATTTAGAACTTAAACAGCAACTTGTATTTTGTGAAAAATATAAAATTGATGCAAATCAATTATTGTTGCTAGAAATTATTCTCATCGCTCAAGAGGGTGACGATGCAGAACTTGTCCAGCTTTATTTTCAATCAGAGGCAAAGGGAAGCCTATTGGAACAATTAATTAGATTACAAGAGGTAGGAGTAATATTAAAGTCTTATAAGTTACCTAAAAAAGGTGAACGATTAGATTTATTTAGTATTCCTATTAATAGAAATCTTGTAAAAGACTTTTATAAGTGTTCTTTTGAATTAGGTAAAGAACTATTTGAAGAATATCCTCAATTCGGTTTTATCAATGGGAATCCAGTTGGTATACGTAGTGTTTCTAAGAAGTTTGATAGTCTAGAAGACTTTTATCGCTTCTATGGAAAGACTATTAGGTGGAAACAGGAAACCCATGACCATATTATGGAATTAGTTAAATGGGCTCGAGAGAATAATATTCTCTGTGTAAGTCTGTGTAATTTTGTAATAGATCATAGATGGGATGAATTAGAAGCACTCCGTAATGGAGATTTAGCTAATACTAATTTTGATGCTATTAAGGTTGTATAATTAAATATTATGGCAGAGAAAATTAGTGGTTTAGAGGAATTCTTTCAATTAGTTAAAGAAGGAAGAGAAGGACACAATATAGGACTTAGTACAGGTTCACCTAAGTTAGATTTATATACTGATGGAGTTCTTCCAGGTACCTCTTATTTAATAGGAGGTGCTTCAGGTAGTGGTAAATCTACCTGGGCACTCTGGACTTATGTATATCAACCATTAATACATTATTTAAATGGGGATAGTCCAGAAAGAGACCCTAGATGGTTATTATTCTCACTAGAGATGACTCGTAGTCAAGTATATGCTAAATTAGTTAGTATGTACATATTTGACAATTATGGAGTTGAATTGCGATTTAAGCAGATATTCTCTAGAGGAAAAGACTGTGTATTGTCTGATGAAGAATATGAACTCTTAGTTAAGAGTTCTGAATTTATCAAAATTCTTGATGAAAGATTATCTTTTTATGAAGGTAGTCTTACAGAAGCAGTTTATTTAAAGGAAGTAAATGAGGAATTATTGAAATGGGGTAAATTTGAGAATGGTAAATACATTCCAAATAATCCTAACATGTTTCTAGGTATTATGATTGACCATATGACCTTGGTAAAGGCAAGTGGCGGTCGAACTAAGAAAGATGAAATTGATGCAATTTCTAGAGATTCTGTTCAAATCAGAAATAATACTAAAATTGTATCTCCTATAATGATTTCTCAGTTTAATAGAAATGCTAATGGTCAAGAGAGAATGAAACAAGGTCTACAAGACCCATCTATGGAAGACTATAAAGACAGTGGGTCGCTAAACAAATTAACATTAATTAATAAACTAATCCTTGCAAAGTTCTTCTAATAGCTTATTATTAAATAGTAAAAATTATTTAATATGACTGTAGAAGAATTTAAATTATTAAAAGCTGAAGGAAAAACAAACCAACAAATTGCTGATTTGTGGAGAGTTAGTATTTCTACTATTAAAAGATTTGTTAAAGCTAACAAATTATTTACTAGAAATACAGAAATAGATAAAGAAGAGTTTTTAAGATTATATGAGCAAGGATTAGAGGATGATGAAATCGCAAAAGAATTAAATTTAACAAAGACTTTTATTTATAATTATAGAAGAGGATTAAATTTAGATTCACAATATGACAGAAAAAGAAAATTAAATCAACAAAAGTTTCTACAATTATTAGAGGAAGGCAAAAATGATTCTGAAATAGGAAGAATTTTAGGAGTATCTAATACTACTATTCATTATTGGAGAGAATCTTTAACTAATAAAAAATCCAATTTTGAGTATACTAGAAAATTTGATACTGAAAAATTCTTAGACTTATATTATTCAGGATTAAATTACGTTCAGATAGCAAAAGAATTAGGTTGTGGAAAATCAGCAGTTCAGGAATATGGTCAATCTCTAGGATTAACTTCAAATATTTGCAATAAAGATATTCCAACATTAAGACAGCAACAAATAATTATAGGTTCAATGTTAGGGGATATGGGATTGGTAATGCCTAAATTAGGTAAACATGCTAGAGGCTGTTTTGCACACTCTTTAGCACAAGAAAACTATTGTAAGTGGATAGAACAAGAATTATCTAATTTTTGTAGTAAGGGTGTTTATAAAGAACAGTATGATAAAAGAACAAATAAAGTATATAAATCATATTATGTAGATATGAAAGCCTCAGAATACCTTACAACATTATATTACAAATTCTATCGTAATAATAAAAAAATTATACCTAAGGATTTACTATATACTCTTGATGGTTTAGGTATTGCAGTATGGTTTATGGATGATGGGTATAAATATGGTAACAGTTTTGGTATTGCTACTAATTGCTTTACTAAAGAAGACTTAGAAATTGTAAAAGAGTTTTTTAAAGTAAAATTTAATATAAATATCTCTATTCATAAAGATCTTACTATATATATAAAAGCTGAAAGTAAAGAAACTTTTGTTAATTTAATTAAGGATTATATTCATCCTGATTGTTTATATAAATTGGCGACATAAAATTCCGTTAAACGGGGAAACTCCTAAAAAGGACAACCCCGTGCTAAACCTCTTAGAAATAAGAGAAAATGCCTAACGACTAGAGGTGATGCTAAACAGATAACGCTGTAGCTATAAAATCCTCCACGAAAGCGGGACACTGCACGTTTGTGTTAAAGATATAGTCTGGACTGTATAGTAATATACAGAATGAAGAGATAAAGAGCTCTTCAGATAACAAAATCGGCTTGAGGATTCACAAGTAGCTATAGGTTTATTTAGTCCACATAAATATAAATTATCCACTTATAAGAAATATAATATCAAGATACTGGAGCAGTGTTTTATTGGTGTATTTATCTTAAAGAGTAGATTTGGTTCTTCTGACTTAATGATTCCTACTGGTTTTTATGGTGATTGTAGTCATTATGCAGATTTACCTAAACCTGAGAATATATTTGACTGGGAAAAATATACTAGTCCTAATTATTTATTAGAAGATGGGGTCCAGCAATTAAATGTTGAACTTAATAATATAGATGAGCCAAAAGAAATAGATAATAATTCAAATCTTTCATTTATATTATAAAAATATGTCAAATTTAGTGTGTTTAGCAGGTCTTTCAAATTCCGGAAAATCAACTAGCCTTCGTACTCTCGACCCAGAATCTACATTCATTATAAGTTGTACTAATAAACAGCTTCAAATTCCAGGATTTCGTAAGAAGTATCCTAAAGTAGCTATTAAAGATAAAAAGCTTATTGGCAATTGGTATGTTCAAAATAATTATACTAAGATTGAGAATGTATTACATATGATTTCTGATTCACGCCAAGATATAAAGGTAATAGTTCTTGATGATTTAAATTATTTACTCTCAAATGAGACTTTTGAGAACGCCAGTATCAAGGGCTATGATAAATTTGTAACTATGGCTAAGAATTACTATGATTTGTTAGCAGAGTGTCAACTTCTTAGAGATGATTTAACTATTGTAGTTATTTCTCATATAGAGAATTTTGGTACTGAACTAGATCCACAGTATAGATTGTGGACCACTGGCAAAATGTTAATAAATCAGATAAATCTTGATGGTTTGTTCTCATATATTATTTATTCTGAGCGTTATGTGGATGATGTAGATGGGGAAGTACATTATCGTTTTAAAACTAGAACAGATGGTAATGATACTTGTAGAAGTGTGGCAGGCTGTTTTGATGAAAAATATATTGAGCCTGATATGAAACTAGTTATAGATACTATCAATGCATTTGAAAACGAAGATTAAGACTATTTAACTAACTAATTAACTAATTATTGAATATATGAAGCTGGACATTGTAATGCACTATTCTGTTGATGAAGCAACAGGAGAAATCACTTTTATTGGTAAAGATGAGATTAAGGTAGACACTGCTAAGAAAACTTCTAGAAAGAGTTCTACTAAGAAAGACGAAAACCCTGAGCCTATTGTAACGCTTGATTCTACTAAATTAACGCTTACCCAAGGAGCAGTTGATTTATTACAAGTCTGTGAAGACTGTCGTATAGACATCAAGTATGATAAGAAGGGCAAGCAGTTGCTTCCAAAGATTGGAACAGATGCTGCTTTTAAATCTAAGGGAGGTAATTTACTTTCAAGTAAGAATACTGTAAGATACGGAGGTGCTAATAATAAGAAGTTAGCAGGATATGGTACTACCTTTAAAATGGAACCAACTGAAGATGATGGCATTTATTGGCTTGTAGGAGACAAAATGCCTGAAGAACAAGAGGTTCCAAAAGAGTTAGTTAATATTGAGGATGAGCTTGATATAACTAACTTGGATACTATAGAAGAGGAATCTACAGACTTATCTAGTCTGAGTTATACTCTCTAATAAAATAGAGTTAATTAAATATATTAGATAACAATTAATTTATTAGATTATGATTACTTAAATTTTGAAAATTATATAATATATGTCATTTAATTTTGCTATTTCATCTGATTCTGCAGTTCGTAACAGTCGTCGTCCACTCACACCATGGGAAATCCATGATGTAAAGTTTAAGGGAGCTGAAATTCGTGAGTTTAACGGTAAGAAAGATCCTAACGCTCATTATAAGTTACTCTCCATTAAATACGAGAATGAGGATGGCTACTTTAATGTAGATTTGTTCTTCCCTAAAGATGGTGATGACGTACGACCAGAATTTGATGGTGCTAATGGTGGTAAAGTTCAGATGGCTTCCTCATTTGAAACCACTATGGCAATAGTAAAACAGACTGCACAGGTTCTTAACCCTAAAGGTTTTGAACAGATGCAAAAGCTGAGTGTTAAATTTAAGAGCTTTGATGATGTTGCAAAGACTTTCATTAAAGTAACTACACCAGCTATTGATACAGATATTAAAATTAAATTGACAGGTAAGAATCGTGACGGTAAGGTAGTTGCTCAGATTCCACGTATCTTAGCTTTGAATAAGGAGGGAGAAGCATTTATTTGTGACAATTATATTGGTCCAAAGCTCTTCTGGTCTGATTATGAAGCAGGTAAGCGTGATGAGTATTTGAAGTCAGCTCCTACTGACCCAGATAAAGCTGTTACAGATACAGCAGGAGTAGATGAAGCTCCTAAGGATGATCTGGATCTCGATAGCTTGCTTTAATTAAATAATTCTCTATGGACTTTAGTTTTGAACCTAAAGTTACTAGGGAGTTTCTTCTAAGTGAAAACAATGAGGAGACATATATGAGTTATTATCTAGGAATACCTGTAGATAAAGGCTTATATGTGTCTCCTCTACGTTCTGACCATCATAAAACTTGTGGATTTTTTAGAGGTAAATCTGGCAGACTTTACTTTAAAGACTTTGCCACTGGAGAATGCTTTGCCTTTGAAAATGTTGTAATGAAGAAGTTTAATTGTAATTACCATGAAGCTTTAAGAATTATAGCTAAAGACTTTGGATTTATTAAAGGTGAATCTCCAATATCTAAACCTGTAGTTAAGCAAGCTGAATTTAAAGGAGACAAACAAACTTTCATTCAAATAGAGGCTCAAGAATTTTCCAAAGAAGAACTAAAATGGTGGAATCAGTATGGTATAACTAAACCTATATTAAATAAGTATAGAATATTTAGTTGCAGAACAGTCTTTTTAAATGGTTCTATATTTAGTCAGTCTACTCCAAAGTGTCCTAGTTATGGGTATTACTTTGGAAAGAAAGAACATGTAGAACAATGGAAAATATATTATCCGAAAAGGTCTGATTATAGATTTATAGGTAATATATCTACTAAAACTATTCAAGGTTATAGACAATTACCTAAGAATGGTAAGTTATTAGTAATAACTAAGAGTTTAAAAGATTGTGCTTGTTTATATAGTATGGGAATACCTGCGTGTGCCCCACAAAGTGAAACTCAATTTATTTCTAATACTATCTTAGAAGATTTAAGGCAACGATTTGATAAAATAGTACTTTTATTTGATGCTGACCTTACTGGAGTACACTATACTAATGTACTACGCAGAAAATATGATTTCTTAATTCCTTGCATTATACCTAGAAGGTATGGGGCTAAGGATATTAGTGATTTCTATAAGAAGTATGGGAGAGAAGAGACTATTAAATTTATTAAAGAATCTATTAAATATATAAAAGAATGGGAAAGACATAGCTAAATACTAGTGTAACAGTAAAATATAAGAATGGCGACACACAAACATTCCAAACAATAGAAGAAGCTTCCGAAGTAACTAAATTAACAGTTAATTCAATTAAGTCTAGAGCTAATAAACCTGGCTCTGGAGCTAAATCTAAAGATGGAATGACATTTCAATGGGCAGATCCTGCTGTCAGAAGAAGCCTTACTGCTCGCAAAAGTCGTAGAAAAGGGCAGAAATATGAATTAGATATAATACATGAACTTACAGATTTAGGTTTTAAGGGATTAAAAAGTTCAAGGGCTGAATCTCGTAATTTAGATAACGCAAAAATAGATATAGCAGAAACAGAAGATCATTTAAGTTGTTATATTCAGTGTAAAGCCACAGCTAATACCCCGAATATTGAGAAAATTTCAGAAGAATGTGGTTATAAAGACCGTCCACTAGCAATTTTCTGGAAAAAGCAAAAAACTGATATAGGAACTAAATGTCCTGAATTTGTATTAATACCTAAAGAATATTTTTATAATCTCTTAAAAAATGAAGTCTGAATAGTATATAAATTTGATTTAGTCTATAAATCCTAACTTATAGTGTATTTCAGAATACACTGGAAGTAAATGTATGATGAATGTTCATTGTAATGTTTGTGGAACTAATTTTAGTAGAAGGGCAGATTCATTAAAAGTAACTTGTACCTGTCCAGTCTGTACTAAAATAAACCAACTAAATTCTTCAAAGATGAAATTTTTAGATTACATTAAATTGCATAGTATTAAACTAATAAGTCCTTATACTAATACATATTCCAAAGCTATCTATGAATGTACTAAGTGTGGATATATTTGGAGCACTACCCCAACTTCAATAATGTAGGGACATGGTTGTGCTAAATGTTCCCCTTATATTAGTTATAAGCTAACTACCGAAGAATTTATTAATAAAGCTAAAAAAGTTCAACAAAATAATTATGATTATTCTAATACTAAGTATATAGATTCGACTACTAATGTAACTATAATCTGCCCTGAACATGGAAAATTTGAAATTCTTCCTAATAATTTTATAAGAAGAGGTATTTGTCCTAAATGTAGTATTAAGCAGCGTGGAATAAATAGTAGATTATCTATAAAAGAATTCGTAGAAAAAGCTAGAAAAATACATGGAGACAAATATGATTATAGTAAAACATAGTATGTTAATTGTAAAGAACCTGTAACTATAATTTGTCCAAAGCATGGAGAATTTATATAGACTCCTGCACATCATTTAGGAGGTTCTGGATGTTAGAAATGTGCTTAGTCACATGGTGAAACTTTTATATAGTAGTATTTAAATTCAAAAGGTATAAAATATATTTAGCAATATAGTATAAGCGTACCAAGTAATATTAGAAAATCAAAGAAAATATATACAGATTTTTATATAGAATCTTTAAATACTATTATAGAATATAATGGTAAGTAGCACTATGTTCCAATAAAATATTTTGGGGGAAAATTGGCTTTTAAGTCACAAAGAAAACGAGATAATTATCTTAGACAATATTGTCTTGACAACAAAATCAAATTGATTGAATTATCTTACAATATAAGTCCAGATATATTATAGGACTATTTAGATACCTATTTAATGGGTGTAGAATAGCCACCTGTCATTATACCAATAGATTACTTTTACCAATTAATTAGTAAATTAAAATGAATACTTATTTGATTCCTTGGAGTGACCCGGGAGAGTGTGATATTCTTAAAATTACTGCAAATAGTTATGAAAACTGTGTAGATAAAGTAATTAAACATTATGCAGAAGAATTTGATTCAGATGATTTAGCAGAGTGTACTGATTATGAAGAGTTTATGCAGTTGATATATGATAATCACGATATTTTCTTGGGAAGCATCCATGAAATTGAAGAATATGAATAACCTGCGTATTGCACTAGATATAGATGATACCATTTTAAAGTGGTTTGAAGCTTATCAAAAACGTTTCCCTGGTGAACGTAATTTAGTGCAACATATAATTACCAGAAATGTACGTAAGTTACAATATGATAGAGAATTTTGGGAGAATCTAGAACTACTAGAGCGTCCTAATTTTGAACCTCATATTTACTCAACTAAACGTATAAATCAAAAGAGTTACACTCGTAATTCTTTAATTAAAAATGGTTTACCAATAAAACCTATTTATCAGACTTATAATCAAAATGGTAATAAAGCTGATAAGATAAAAGGAAGGTGTGATGTTCTTATAGATGATAGTTTATTTAATGTAACTAAAGCTATACAGAGCGGATTACCTGCACTTCTTATTGATAGACCACACAATCAAAATGTGGAGTGTGAATTTCGCATTTATAACTTAGATTATGAAGAAATCCTAGATGCGTATATGAATGAGTTAAATGTCTTAGGATGGCAAAATTAAGAGACTTAGTCAAACTTACTCCATTAATTGACACTATTAAATTAGTTAAAATTGATGATGCAGAGTATTTCTCTTCTAAGTATGGAAATTATATAAGTAATTCAAGATTAGGGTTACTTAATCCATTTCAAGGAGGTTCAACGGATGCCTTCTTTGAAGGGTTCCAAGACGAAGGATTTGTTTCTAGTTTAGTTATAGGTTCTGCAGTCCATTGTCTTACTTTACAAGGTGAGCGTTTTGAACTTGCTCCAGCTTTAGGAAAACCTACTGCTAAACTAGGAGCTATGGCAGATGAACTTTATCCAGTGTGGTTGCAGCATCCTATTAGAACTTCTGATATTGAGGAAGCTTCAGTTAAGGTTAATTACTATAAAAATAAGCTTACTCCAGACATCATTAAAAAGGTAAATGAGCAATGTATTCCATATTGGAAAGCTAGAAAGAATGCACAATTAAGTAGTACTAAAGAACTTATCTATTTAGATGATAAGAGTCGTGATACTGTATATAATTGTGTAGAAGCATTAACTAAGAATCCACAAATCCAAGAGTTACTTAATCCTTCAGGACTCTTAGATCCTCCTCTTTCTATGAATGAACAGGCATTTCTACTAGATATAGAAGCTGAATGTGCTAATGGTAAGAAAACCATACTGCATTTAAAAGCTAAACTTGATAATTTTACTATTGATACAGAGCAAGACATTATTACTGTAAATGATGTTAAAACTATTAGTAAAGTAGTGTCTGCTATTGATGATAATATTAATAGGTATCACTATAGTAGAGAATTAGCTGAATATTTATACTTGTTAAATTTGTATGTAGCAAAGGAATATAATATATCAAAACCTTCAATAAAGGCTAATTATTTAGTAGTATCTACCATTCCACAATACTATACTAAAGTTAGACCTGTAACTAATAAAGAAATACAAGAAGGTATGTATGAGTTAGGAACTTTGTTACGTCATGTAGCATATCTAATTTGCTATAAAGGATATTCTCTTTAATGGAACTCAAAGATTTAGACTTTAATAAAACTCTAGCAATATATAAAAAATTCTTTAGTGTTCATTTTTTAAATAGTAACTTAGGTGATAAATTAGCTGTAATAGCTTTAACCTGTTATATAACTAATGAACTCAGGAAAAAAGACAAGAAAGTTACTTGTTATGATGTTTTATTGAAAGTGGGAAAAGATTTTGGAAAAGAAGAAAAAGAAACCTTTCTGAAATCACTTGGCGCTATTTGTGAGGACTTTATGTATGGAGTTAAAGACTTCCCAGACTATGGAGTACCTCTCAAAGATATGCCAAAACAGCTTAAAAAATTATTAGATTCTTATGTACCATTTTGATGATATTTTATCAAAAATTTGTACAATTATTTAGATTAACATTAATTAACACTATAATCCTTGGATAATTTCCTAAATGGATTATTGTTGTTTACATCAGTTAAGAAGACTGGTTTTAGATAAGTATTTCGTAGATGACATGAAAATGATTAATGTTTAATAAGGATTTAATAATTATGAGTACAAAGGTTTTGAATTTTAAGAGTGTAACAGTATCAGCAGAGTCTAAGGATGTAGCAATCGCAAGCATTGAAGAGCAGTATTTCCATATTAATGGTGATGCAACTCAGGCTTACAAGAACGCAAAGGCTAAGCATCAGGGTGTTTGGACAGAGCGTGATGACAAAGCATTTAAGTTGGATTATTTGGAGAAGAAAGGTAAGAGCTGCCCAGGCGCTGGTTACATTATTGTAGTAGAGGCTGCTATTGGTGACACTCGTGAGCGTCCATATAAGATTGAAGATGTAAAGAGCGAGGGTAAGAGAAAGTTTAAGTCAATGTATAAGTGGATTGACGCTGAAGGTAAGACAGTATGTCAGGTTGATACTAATAAGGCAGATGCTAAGAATGCTATTAAGGAACTCTATAAGAGTGGCGCATTTAGAGGCGATGCTAAGTTGGTAAAGACAAAGGATGTAGTAGAGGGTAATGCAGTTGTAGCTACAGCTAAGTATACTCCTTCTAAGAATACTAAGCCAGGTTCATACATTGCTTTTGGTATTGAAAATGCATAATCATATATTGGGTAACTAACATTATTGTTAGAATTAAGTAAGGTGATTGTCCGTGAGGATAGTCACCTTTTTTCTTTTAGATACATTAATAGCTAGATTACTTTAAATAATTAAGTAATTAAATTAAATGCAAGTAACTTTAGAACAACTTTATTTAGGAAAAGCCACTAGAATTAAAGAAAAGGAGTATTTCACAACTGAGCAATATGTAATGCCATTTATAGACAGAATGTCTAAATTTACAGATAAGTTTGAAATTCAGGTTAAGCCTGCAGATCAAATTAGTCTAACTAATGATGGTGAAGTTAATTTCGAAAATATTGTATACAATAGAGTATGGGTAGAAGCACAACTTCCAGGAGAATATGCTTATGAGGGTCATACTCAGTCAGTTAGTCTTTTGTATGCTTTAGATACTCGTAAACCAGTGTATAAGATATTTCAAAATGCAGTACGTAGTGCTTGTTTAAATATGTGTGTATTTTCTCCAAATATGCTTCAGGTTAGGGAATTAGAGCCTGAAACGGCTATGGAATATACTTTTGTAAATCAAGTTATGGAAATGACTGATAATACAAAGGTAATGTTGGAGAATCTAGCTAATACATATATTAAAAGAAATGAACTCTATGACCATTTAGGACATTGGGTAGATAATTGTATTAGCAGCAAATTTAATTCGGGATTTGGTACTGTAAAGTTGGCAGAATCTACAGCTATTGATGCTTATAAAAAATTAGTAATTGACGAGAAGTCTGACTATTTTGTGCCTAATAATGAGGATATTTGTATGTTCGATGCTTATCAGGCATTTACAGACATTATTACTCACGATAAAGGCAGAGATATAGTTAATAAATTTGAGAAGATTTATTTAGTTAAAGATATTCTAGGTATTAAATAAGAAAATATTTGGAATTAACTAAATAATAAAATATAATATAGATCCAGTAATAATTAGATGTTTATAAAATAGATTATATTTTTAACGGCTTAATAGCTTATTTAAACATTTAACAATGAAAAAGGAAACCAGAAATCGTATTGAGAAAGTATTAAACTATGCTAAAGAGAATAATTGTAGTGTAAAAGCAGCTTGTATTGCAAAGAACTATAATTATAGCACTTTAATGAATACTATTAAATATACTCGTAGTATTGGTAAAGATGAAGATATTATTTCTCTATATGATTCTGTAAAGAAGTCTACAGGTAATTCTGTAGAGCATATTGATACTGATGAAAGAGCTGAGACTGAACAGATTCGTAATGAAGATGGTATAATAGTTAGTTATAGATTCAAAGTATTTCGTCGCGATAAGACTCCTGTGATAGGAGCCTTAACTAGAGATGAAATGAATCTTATCTATAGACTTTATTCTTATTATGGTTCTAGTCTTACACAGCGACAAGTAAGTAGACATTTTCCTGATTATTCTTTAGTTGATTTTAAGAGAATCTTACGTGCTTTTAATATAACTAAAGCTTCTAGTCCATTTGCTCCTCATGTAATTGAAGAGCATACACCAGAAGAACTTCAGGAAATGCAACTTAGAGAGAAGGAGAATGACTTCTTAAAAGCTGTGGAAAAGAATGAGGTAAGAGACCTCAAACAACTAGTTATTAAACTCACTAAAGAACAAATGAAAAGTTCTATTAGTGAGGAGAAACTAATTCAATTAATTAAAGAAACTAATAAAGACTATAAAGAGCTTCCAGTTAACATTAATAGCAATAATCCAACATATCCAATATTAATTATATGGTTGTCTGATTTGCATATTGGAGCTTATAATGCTAAGTATAGTAGTTTTGTAACTCTTCCTAATTATGATAAAGAGGAGATTAAATCTAGATTAACTAAGATTGTGCAGACATTTGCAGGACAGTCTTATGGAGCAGTTTATGTAGTTAATCTTGGTGATTCTATTGATGGTTATAATAAAGAAACTACTAGAGGAGGACATCAACTTCCTGAAGTAATGGATGATAAAGAAATTAGTGAGACTTATATAGAGTGTATGATGGAGTTCTTCAAAGCTCTTAAAGCTAATGTAAGAAGTGATGAGTTTAATTATCTCTGTATAGGTGAGAGTAATCACGATGGCAATTGGGGATGGTTAAATAATAAATTATTAGCTGCATATTTAGCTAATGAAGGGATTAAGAGTTTTATTAGTAACTTTCCCATTGACCATTTCACTATTGGTAAACATTCATGGATTTTCATGCACGGCAAAGACAATAACAATCAGTCTCGCCAATTTCCACTTACACTTAATCCTCAAACTGAATTATATTTTGCTAACTATATAGCAGAACAGAATATCAGTAATAAATATATCTATGTAGTAAAGGGCGATTTACATAATTATGCTTATACTACTGGTAAGCAGTTTGATTATATTTCAGTAGGTAGTATGTATGGAAGTAGTAATTATATTGTTGCTAATTTTGGACATACTAAATGGAGTATTAATTATTCTGTAGTTACAGAAGATGATATGTTGATGGGCACAGTTAAAGGAAGTAACTAGATGAGCATCAAATCGTGGAAAAATAGAAACTATATGTTAACTAGAAGTGATATTTTAAGTGAAGCAATTCACAAGTGCTTGGTTGAAATGTATAAATGGGCTCAACCAGCTATAAATTTAGATAAACTCATTGCAGATGGATATAAAGATTCTAAAGAAGATCCTCTATATAAGAAACATTATTTATCCGAAAAGAATTTTATCTATCTAAGAGATATATATAAAGATGCTTATGGAATTACTGATAATTGGAATGATACTTTTGAGTTACTAATAGACTATTTAGTTAAGGGAGGTACAGAGGATGACTATAGACCTGCTACTAAAGACAGACCTGCTTATAGAGATTATAAAAAGGTTCCAGCATTAGATACTTTGATTGGTAAGGAAGCTACTGATAAGTGTCTAGAGCATATTAAGAAGTGTCAAAATTTCTATTGTGGACATTCTAGAGAAGTAAATCAATTTGATATGACTATGGCTCTAGGTGTAGGAAGTCCTAATTCTAATGCTGAATATGTAACAAAGTATTGGCAATCTCATGGGAGACCTGATTTTACTATTAAAGATTTTAAGATTGATGATATTATCTATGACGATAGATACCCTGCTGTAGATGAATTTTTAGAGTCTTTAAAATAAATAGTATGAAAGATATTATATTGCCAAGTGAAACCTCAGATGCTATTGATTTAGGTGCTATTGATGAAGATACTGGAGGTATAGTTATATCTTATAAGGGAGATGATGCTGTCGGTTACATAGCTTATACAGATGGGGAAACTTTCCCTTGGGCGTTCTTTAACACCATGGATAATACTATGATAGTTAAAAATGCTTACGGAGGTGAGTATTCTGATGAATCTCTAGTTAATTTAATTAAATGTCTCATAAAAGATAAAGTTGCCGACAGTTTTAAGCTCATTAATTTTACAATAGATTTAGATAATTATAATCCAGATAAATTATCTTTAGATACTAAAAAATTAATGAATAAAAAGAATGTATGGTCATTATAAAAAGAGACGGAACAAAGGAAGAGTTTAATGCAGATAAAATATTTAGTGCTTTAGCTAAGGCATTTAAAGCTTGCGGTTATACTTCTGTTGAGAATGTTATTCGAGATATGGTTTCAGAAATGAGATTCTGGGATAATATTACTGTAGAAGAAATTCAAGATGAAGTAGAAGAGACTTTATATAATTACGAATATCTAGATGTAGCTAGAGCATATATAATTTGTCGAGAATCACATAAATCAATACGTGAATATGTAGAAAATAAACGTGCTTATATTAACAATTATAAGCAGGCTTCTAATACAGCAAATGCTACTGTAGATGATAATAGTAATGTATCTTCAAAAAATATAGGAGTATTAAATGCAGAAATTCATAAGTCTGATAATATAGAAATAAGTAGGGGAATGGTAGTATCTAAATTAAGAGAACTCTTTCCTGATTTTAATGCAAAAGAATATTTAAATGATTTAAAGCATCATATTATCTATAAACATGATGAAAGTTCTTTTGCAGGGGCTATAGCTCCCTACTGTGTTAGTATGACTATGTATCCATTTTTATTGCATGGAATTAAGCAAATTGGTGGGTTAAGTGCTGCTCCTAAGAATTTAGATAGTTATTGTGGTATGTATATAAATCTTATATTTGCTACATCTGCTATGTTTGCAGGAGCTGTTGCTACTTCTGAGTTTCTTCTTTATTTTGACTATTTTGCAAGAAAGGAATGGGGAGATAATTATTATCAAAAGTATGATGTAATTATTACAAGAGATCATTGTAATAGAACTAAAACAATAAAACAACAAATACATCAGCATTTTCAACAAGTTGTCTATAGTATTAATCAACCAGCTGCTGCAAGAGGACTTCAAAGTGCCTTTATAAATTTTTCTTATTTTGATAAATCATTTTTTGAAGGCATGTTTGGGGACTTCTATTTTCCTGATGGAACTCAACCTATATGGGAATCCTTATCTTGGTTACAGCAAGACTTTATGCAGTGGTTTAATGCAGAGAGACTTAAATGTATTCTTACTTTTCCAGTAGAATCATTTGCTTTAGTATATAAAAATGGAGAATTTGAAGATAAGGAATCAGCTGAATTTGTAGCACAGGAGTATGCAAGAGGACATAGCTTCTTTACTTACATATCAGATACTGTTGATAGCTTGAGTTCGTGCTGTCGTTTAAAAAATATGATTACTACTAAGGAGTTTAGCTTTACTAATGGTAATATGGGAGTTCAAACTGGTAGTAAATCTGTAATTACTCTTAATCTTAATAGAATTGTCCAGGATTGGTGCAAATCTATTGGAGGAGTACCAACTGTAGGTAATCAGTACGATTCTCTTAGATTATATCTAAATAATATTTTAGAGAGAGTTTATAAATATCATATTGCTTACAACGAGCTTCTTTGGGATATGTATGATGCAGGGTTACTTCCTGTATATAAAGCAGGTTTTATTGATTTAAATAAACAATATTTAACTATAGGTATTAATGGTTTAAATCAGGCTGCTGAGTATTTAAATATACAATGCACTAATAATCAAGAGTATAAAGACTTTTGTAAAGCGCTATTTACAATTATAAAGGAAGCTAACACCAAAGCTAATGGTCTATTTAATAATCATAAGCTTACTTTTAATACAGAATGCGTACCTAGTGAGAGTTTGGCAGCTAAAAATTATAATTGGGATAAAGAAGATGGTTATGTAGTACCTACAGACACAAACCTTTATGCTAGTTATATATATAAACCAAATGATCCTTCTGTATCTGTCCTAGATAAGTTATATATGCATGGTGGAAATTTTGCAAATGATTGTTTAGATGGCGGTAGTGCAGCTCATATTAACTTAGACCATCATTTATCTGTAGAACAGTATAGACTTTTGTTAAAGTATGCTGCAGAAAATAAATGTCAGTATTTTACTTTTAATATACCTAATTGTGAGTGTGATAAATGCGGGTTTATAGCTAAACAACCATTTGATAAATGCCCTAAATGTGGTTCTACATCAATAAGTTTGTACGATCGCGTAATCGGGTATATTACTAAGATTAAAAATTGGTCTTCTCCTAGGCAGATTGAACAGAAGACTAGAATATACAATAAAAGTATTCAATGAAAGAGTTATTAAAGTTTGAAGCAGAATGGTGTGGTCAGTGTAAAGCTCTCAAACCTACATTGGATAATGTACTTAAGGATTTTCCTGATGTTAAGTTAACAATAGTAGATTGTGAGATTGAAGAACAGAAAACACTAAAGTATCAGATTAGAAACATGCCTACTCTTATTTATTTAGTAGATGGAATAGAAGTAGGTAGATTATCTGGAGCAGTTCCAGCTAGTAAGATTATTGAACTTTTAAATAAGAAATAAAAATTAAGGAGACTTAGGTAACTAGGTCTCCTTTTTCTATATATGAGTGTGGAAAGAAAACAGCTTAAATCAGTTAATTGTTCTCTACGTAACTTTACATATGGTCAAAATTCTGATTATATAGTAGTAACAGAATGGGTTAATGGAGATGGCTGGGATATAACAATTAACGATAAACAGATTAGTCTACATAGTGGAGAATTAGCAGCTATTAATTATTTAACTGCTATGATAGATTATGATTATGAATCCCATTTAGAATAATTATGGAAGAAATAATTGTGCTAGATTACTGTGACGGGTCTGTTTGGATTTATAAATTGCCATGGTTAAATATGACTGATGCATTTATAAGAGATTGGTTAGATTCTATGGGATTTAATTTAGATGAAGTAACTTATATGGTTAATCCTAATATTACAATTAATGATGAAAGAAAATAAGACTGAGGTAGAGAATAGGACAGAGTTAGAGCAGAATATTGATGAAATTATTGAGAAGGCTAGAAAGACTTCTAATACTTTTATTTTAGATACTGCAAAATTAATTAAATCAGAATTATCCCGCAATAAATATTCTGAGAAACCGATTTCTGAATTAGAAGTTCTGCAACAAATGGCTAAGACACGTGCAAAAACTATAGCTATATATGATAAAGCAGGTCGTATAGACCTAAGAGATAAAGATGCCGCAGAATTGGGTTTTATCCAAGAATTTATACCTAAAGAACCTTCAGAGCAGGAGATTGAAGAACTTATTGCTGAATTAATGGAAGCAACAACTCTTACTATTAATGATACTAAAGATGTTATTGCAGATGTTCAAAATAGATTCTCTACTGCTCAGAAAGGTACTATTGTAAGAATATTTAAATCTTTATTGTTATGAGACTATATGGAATAATTGAATCAGATGTAGAGGATAATAGTTATATTACAGATATATCTTCTAATATAGATGCCTTTAAGAAATCTGATAATGTGTACTACACAGATAGAGAACATGCTGATACATTCGATGTTTATAACCCATATGAAGAAAATTTAGATGCTGATTGGCTCCCCTATAACTGCAGAATAATAGAATATGATATATATAATAAAGATGGAGAATATTACTATGAGGGAGATGAACCTGAAGAAGCTTTATGTGGTGCATTATATTATATATATAAATAAGGTAAATTAGTTAAACAATATTTTGAGGAATATTAATATGTATTTTATATATAAGAAACAAATAAATGTAGCTAGTGAATATAGTTATAATGTAGACTCTATAGTTGAATGGTTTAAAGATTATATAGATAAAGATGATATTATAGAGGCATATGGAGGAGTAGAAGAAGTCACTGCTAAAGATATAGTAGACGATATTTTCTGTGAATCAGATTCTTGGTATGATGATTTTATACGAAAATTTGATATAGAATCAGATGTTATAGAGAATATGTATTCTGAAGATATTGCTGAACAGATAAAAGAAGTAGCAGGAGATAAATTAGTAGATTACTATACTAAATATTTAAAAGAACTTAAAAAATGATAAATTTAACATGGCGTGAAATTCGACAAGTACTTGTTGAAGATTATCAATTATATGATGCATTATATTCTGTATACATATATTATATAGGAAATGAAGATGATAGTATAGATGAGATTATTGAAGGTATTCAAGATAATATAGAAAATTATATAGAAGAGTTAATTAAATATGCTTCTCCTTATGATTATTCTAATGGAGATATAGATGCTGAAGATATTACAGAATTAGTTATCAAAGATGAATTCTTAGAGAAATTTAAAGAGTGGTACGAAAATGAGTAATAAAATCGATTTAAGTTGGTCATTAAATGTAGAATATACTTTTGAAAAGTATGATATTTTTGAAACTCTAACTAATCTATGTACCACTTATTGCGATGGTATAGATATACCAGAAGAATCTCATGATTATTCCGAATTTATAATTGATTGGTTAGAAGATAATTTAAAGGATTATAAAGAAGAGTTTCTCTCTATGTTAAGCTTGGAAACAAGTATTGATTGTAATACTGATGGAGAAATAGATAATGATAATATTACTGAATTATTAGATAATGAAGAATTTATGAAAGAATTTAGACAATATTTGTGTGACTAAAATACTAGTAATTCCGGATTTGCATGGTCGTAGTTTTTGGAAAGAACCATGCAATAATTGGGAAGATAAAATTATATTCTTAGGAGATTATCACGACCCTTATGGAGAATATGTAGATGGAGAACCTAATAAAGCAGAGTCTTTAACTAATCTTAGAGAATTGGCTGCGTTTGTAGAGAATAGACGTAAGATTTCTGATGTTATATGCCTATTAGGTAATCACGATCTTGCTTATTTCAACGGAAATGGTAAATGTAGATTTGATTACTGGCAACAAAAAGAAGTAAAAGAGTTAATTAGTAGTTTAAGTCCTCAAATATATTACATATATGAAGATTTAACTACTAAAGAGCCTCATAAATATTTATTCTCTCATGCAGGTATTACTAAAGATTGGTTAGACTATAATGATATGGAGTTAAAAGACTTAGCTAGTATAGACATAACTAATCTTAGTCCATTAGATCATATTCCTTACTCTAGAGGAGGCTATAATAAATATGGTTCTTGTGTTTGGAATGATTTAAATGATTTTCAATTACAAACTCCATATAAAGATTATTACCAAATATTTGGGCACTCTTGGGGAGGTAGAACTAAGCCTTTAATTACAGATAAGTATGCTATGTTAGATTGTTGTAAACCATTTATATTAAATACAGAAACTAAACAAATTGTACCATGGATATTATAAAACTTCCATACACTTCTTATCTTGAACTTAGTGTAAAGGATTTTTCAGAGTTTATACAAAATGAACTCTTAGAGGAAAATGTTCCTAAAGATAGCTGGCATGATGATATAGGTGATAATATTTATTATTACCTAGAGAGATACTTTATAAAAAAAGATATAAAATATGATGAACATATCAATGAAGAGTTGCTAGATTTACTATGTGAAAGTATTTGGGAATATTTAAACTTGCTCTAAAGAATGGCATATATAAATCTTGACCTTTATGAAGAGGTAGAAGTAAAGGATTTTATCGATTATATAAAGTCACATTATCCTCAGTGTAGTTCACTCTCTAACAAGGATTTAATGAGTTATATAGATAACCATATTCACAGTCTTATAGAAGCTTATTTAAGCTCTTTAGGATTAACATTTGGAGATATTAACTGGGATAGTGGATTAGATGCTCTTTATGATGAATGTGTTGATTATTTAAATGATTAAATATGTCAATTCGATGGTTACTTTCTCAGAGTTTCCTAACGAAATTAGTTTGTGTATAAATATTAGTCAATGTGAGTGCCATTGTCCTGGTTGCCATTCACCTTATCTTGCTGAGAACATAGGAGAACCTTTAGAAGAATTAGCTTTACATAAGTTAATTACAGAAAATAAGGGTATTACTTGTGTTGGATTTATGGGTGGAGATATAGAGCCAAAAAGTGTTAATGCTCTTGCACAATATGTTAAGACAGAATATAATTTAAAGGTTGGTTGGTATAGTGGTAGAAATCATTTAGCTCCAGAAATTGATTTACAGTATTTTGATTATGTAAAGCTAGGTCCTTATATAGAGGAAAGAGGTGGACTAGATAATCCTAATACAAATCAGATAATGTTGGAGATTGATAATACTTGTGGAAGACCAATAACTAAAGATATAACTAGTTATTTTTGGCGTAAAAGTAATTAATGACTTTAGAATTAGCTTATAATAATGATATTTTAGATTTTAAAAAACAATTGGAAGACTTAGCTGCTATTTATAGTGTCACTATAAAAGCTTATAATGAATCGCATTATTTAGAGAAAAAGAAAGCATACCGATTAAAAGGTGGTTATAGTGCTAGATTAGTCCCTTTTGTTATATTTAAAGATAATAATCACGAGATTCCTTTTTATAGTGAATCAAATGAATGTACTTTAGATAATATTTCTGAAATTTTAAATCGTTATTGTAATGTTAAAAGTACCTGTAATTAATGAATCTAATAATGACCTTCCTAAATATGCAACATCTGGCTCTGCTGGATTTGATTTTTGTGCCAATGTAGATGAAGTAAAAGAAAAACTTACTTGGAATTGCTTTCTTTCACGAAATATAAATGGAAAGATTGTTGAAGTTACAATTTATCCAGGTGGTCGTGCTTTAATTCCAACGGGTTTACATATGGCTATTCCAGAAGGATATATGTTAGCTATTGTAACTAGAAGTGGTCTAGGTCTCAAGAAAGGAGTAACTATGGCTAATTCTTTTGGAGTTATAGATGCGGATTATCGTGGAGATATTGGTCTCATTGTACAGAATAATGGATTTGAACCATTTACAATACAGCAAGGAGATAAAATTGGACAAGGTATTATTTATAAATGTGAACAAGCAGAATTTACACTAGTTGATGAACTAGATGAAACAGAACGTGGAGAAGGCGGTTATGGGCATACTGGAGTTCGTAACTGATATTATATTAGATTAATTAGATAAATACTTAATATTAATTAATATGATTACTAAAGAACAATTCACAAAGGTTATTGAAGATACATTGAAGTTGAATAAGGAATACGATAGATGGGATGATTTTGGCATTAATCTGTGGGAACTTCCTATTGGAGATACTGTAGCTGATCTTGCTGAATCAATTTGGGATATTACATTCGATGAAGATGGAGTAGATTGGATTAACTGGTGGATATATGAAAGACCTGCTTTGTTTGAAGGTGATGAAGTAAATAAAGCCTATAATGAAGATGGTTCAGAGATTCCAACAGAAACAGTAGATGACCTTTGGAATATTGTAGAAAAGTTTCGTAAGTAATGATTAAATATCTTTTAGGACGTGCTAGTACTGGTAAATTTCGTTTTGCAGTTGTAGAATGTGATGAAGAATGGCATTCAGATTGTGAACCAGCCGGTTATATAATTCAACGTAGTTATGGTCAGGTGAGAGGAAAAACAACCCTCTCACCTCAAATTATTGTAGATAGAACTAAACAGAAGAGAAATTGGCAAGAACAATATACTTTACAATTTAACTCTGAAGTTAAGAAATATTTAGATAAAGGCTATAAGGAAATTGACAAACATCCTAACGAATATACTGATGATGAACTCCTTAGTATATTTGGAGATGTTAAGACCAATCAGTACGGTGTGATTAAACCTCAATTAGCTAAACAAGCTGATAAGGTTACAAATCCTAAGATATTTAATAAAGAATGGTTAATTAGCAGAAAACTCGATGGTGTAAAGGCATTATTTTACTGGGATGGTAAAGAGATTCACACATCTAGCAGGGGTGGAGAGCATTATGACTATAGTACAATTCATTTGCGTACTAATCCTGCTTTACTTGCTTTCTTCAAAGAGAATCCTACTGTTATTCTTGATGGTGAGTTGTTCGTAAGAGGTAAGACTCTTCAGCAACTTTCAGGAGCTGCTAGGATGGAGAAGAATGCTTATGATTGCGATTGGTTGCAATATTGGGTATATGATTGTTATAACTCTGCAGATATTGATATGATAGCTTCAGAACGTTATAAGTTCTTAGAAGATAAATTTGCAGAAGCTCATAATTTCCCTATTTATAGAAGTAGTGAGGATGAATCAGAAGCACCAATCAGACTCTTGGGGCATGAATATGTATCTGGTTGGGATAATATGAAGAAACTTCACGATGAATGGGTTTCTGCAGGATTTGAAGGTGCTGTAATTACAGATCCTTCTAAGCCTTATAAAGTAGGTTCTCGTTGTAATAATCTTATAAAGATTAAGCAATATAAGTCTGAAGATTTTAAAGTAATTGGATATAAATTAGGACTTAGAGGTTCTGAAGATATGACATTTACTTGTGAATTAGAGGATGGACGCACTTTTGAAGCCATGCCAGTAGGTAATAGAGAAATTAAAGCTGAATATGTTGAGAACTTTGAAACTAAGTACAAAGGACACAAAGCTGAATGTACTTTCTTTAACTATTCAGACGATGGTATTCCTACTCAACCTAAGTTAAGAATCTTCCGCTTTGATTTAGAGTAATCTCATTAATAATTTTATATATGAAAATAAAACTGATAGGTAAGGGACGCTATGAAGTAATTCATAAAGGCAAATCTATAGGTAGATTTGATAAATATGATTTAGATACATTAAATAATGCTCAAGTAGGAGCCACCTTAAATTTTGCAGACTAATGTATTTCAAAGGAACTATTGTAATTACAGATCCATGTTATATAATTAAGGAGAATCCTATTAAGTATCCTAATGAAAAGGATTTTGGACTGCCAGCGTCCATAAGCAGTAAACCATTTAAGGATTATTCTACTCCAGAAGAGTTAGCTTATAAAGCCGCTCTAGATAAATACTACAAAGAGTCTCGTAAATATGACGATTGGGATAAATGTGATTATGGATATAATATGGAGATTTTAGGTATTCACAATTATATTACAGAGAGTACTATTTATGGAGATTGGAGTTGTACTACATATAAGATTACAGAAGACCCTTATAAGGTAATTAATAGCTTTGTAGAAGCTCAGGAAAAAGGAGAAGATTATGGAATCCATTGCTCTGAACTTGGTAACTTCTGCGCAGACGCCGGACTAGTTTCCGTTTTTAATCTGGATGAAGTAAGAAAATATAATCCAGATATAGATGAATGGATTGCATCTCACGATTGGTGTGTAACTACTATACCTGACTTTGATGGAGAAGTAAATTACTACGTTGACAAGCAAGACTCTGCTCACATAGTGGGAGTTGGTAATATTAATTTCTTTACGGATCAAACTGGACTATGAAACATTATTTAATTAATTATAGTGTAGATTGGTGTGATGAATTTGATATGCCTTTCTATGAACTATTAGATGAGAATATGTATCGTATCTATATGTATGCTAAACTTAAATTAGGTAGTGCATTTACTACAAAAGGATTCGGTACTAATGAAGCCTGGGAATATGATGTATACCAAGGTAAAGAATATGGTCTGGATTTACTACAATTTGAACCAGAAGAAATAACAGATATAGAGTATTCTGTTATTAAAAATCATTTACCAATAGGTACTCTAGATGTAATGGATGATTTACTTAATTATCTAGAGGATAGAGCAAATTTAAAAGATTCTGAAGACATATATAAGATGACTCCTGAACAAGTAATGAAAATTATTGATGCAATTACCAAGTGAGTTTAAGTGTGCTGGAAATACCATTAAGGTACAGTTAGTAGAAAAAACAGATAATAATAATTACGGAAATTGGTGTGATGCTACTAATACTATAACTATAGCTGAGACTATAGAATTAGAAGATAAAACTGTAGTGAGGCTGACAGAAGATCAAATAACCAATACATTTTGGCATGAACTCCTTCATTGTTTTCAGTTCTATTTCGATAATAGCTATAGTGAAGCACAATCACAAGTATATGCCAACTTTCTGTGTGAATATTTCAAATCTGTTGCTTCAGATGATGAATTCGCCTAAAAAGAAAGCAGTTGTTCCATCAGTAGTTATCGAAAAGAAACCAAAAGTTAAGTATGTTTCTAAACTAAAGGAATATGCTATTAATTTCGATGCTACTATAAAAATACATCAAGGAGGGTTTGAATCAGCCCTACCTTGGTGTATCAAAGTAGATAAAAGTAAATATGCTAATTTAACTAAAGAACAGATAGTAACTAAGGTTAAAGAGGCGATTAGATTAGCAATCTTGGATAAGTGTCCTTGGGTATCTGAGATTATTTCATTAGATAATATTAAGTTCTCTAAAGAATTAATTAATAATGAAGCTAATCAAGAGCAAAAATTATGATGTTAACTATCTAGCTAAAGTAGTTGATATTAAGGTTTTTAGAAAGCATTCAAATCCAGAAGTAACCAAACTTAAATGTTGTACTATTGATGGATTTAATATTATTACTTCAATAGATGCTGAACCTGGGCTTTACATATATTTCCCAACAGCTTGCTGTATTAATCCTGATTTTTTATCTTATAATAACTTATTTAGAAAGTCAGAGAAAAACAGCAATCCAAATAAAACTGGTCTATTTGAAGATAATGGTAAAGTTAAAGCAGTTAAATTAAAAGGTGAATTATCAGAAGGATTCATTGTGCCTGCTGTAGAATTTACCAACTGGCTTATATCTATAACTAATAGAGATATTGAATTAATTGATGGAACTGAATTTGATACAGTAGAACATGAAGGCAAGACATTTTGGGTTAATAAGAAATTCATCGTTAAAAGAACACAGGGAACTCCAGGAGGAGGCTCAAAAAAGACACGTAAAGTTAAGAAGGAACTCGATAAGGTCATCCCTTCTCAATTCAGATTTCATTATGATACAGTTATTATCAAGAAATGTCCTAATGTAATTCAACCTGAAGATTTAATTAGTATTACTGAGAAAATACATGGAATGTCCCATATCTCAGCTTATGTAATGTGTCATAAGGAACTTACTTGGAAAGAAAAACTAGCTAAATGGCTTACTGGTAATATCTTTGATATTTATGACCATCTATATGCTTCAAAGAATGTAATTAAAAATCAATATTATAATCCTAATGTAACACCAGGATTTTATGGTTGTGATACTTGGAAATATGCTGATGATTACCTGCGTCCATATCTTCAAAAGGGTATGACTATTTATGCAGAGATTGTTGGATATAATCCAACTGGCACATATATTCAAAAAGGATATGATTACGGTTGTGAACAGCCTAACGTTATTGTAGACAATTTAGTATATGAACCAGAAAAACATTTTAAGGTAAGACCTTACAGAATAACACTAACTAATGTAGATGGTGAGGTACATGAATTTAGTGCAAGAGAAGTTCAACAGTATTGTAAGGCTGTTGGGCTAACTCCTGTAACTGAATATTATTATGGATATGCTAAGGATTTATATCCTGAATTAGATAGTAAAGATGAAAATTGGTCAAAGCTATTCTTAGATAAACTATCTAATGATAAGCGTTTTTATATGGAATGTAAATCACCTTCTTGTGTTAATAAGGTACCTCACGAGGGTATAGTTATTAAAAAGGAAGATATGATTGGTCACGCTTGGAAATTGAAATGTTTCAAGTTTGTAGATAAAGCACAGTCTGACCCTGAAATGGATAGTGAAGATGAACTTAATTAATAAAATATACACTTTCACCAAGCATTGGAATGAATATCGTAATCCATTCTATGTTTGGTGGAAGTGCAAAAACTGGTTTCATAAACCTTATTGTCATATTTATTGTGGTAAGAAAATATGGTTCTTTGGATTACCTATAACAGATAGATATTATAATAGGATATTAGATATTAGATTTAGTGCTGTTGGTTGGAAATGGAAATATGAGAGAATAGAGCATGAATGGGATCCTTATATTGCTATTACCCTATTTAGGAAGTGGCAATTAATATTCACTTTTAATTATGCTATTATAGGAGATGAGTGTTCTTATACTAGAAATATAGCTACTTGGGAAGCTATGTTAGATATAGTATATAATAATAAATCTCTACATCAGGTAGTTAATGGACATCAATGGTGTAAATATGTAGATAATGGAAAGGAAGTTATCACAATAAAAGATAACTTGACTAATGATGGGCTTTTAAATATTTAATAGAGTATGAAAATATGCGCAATGTCTGATTTACATGGTAATCTTATCCATATACAGAAGTGTGATTTATGTTTAATTGCTGGAGACGTTGTACCTCTAAATATACAGAAAAATAGAGTAGAATCTATTGTATGGTTCTTTCAAGATTTTTTACCTTGGATTAAAGAATTACCTTGTGAAGAAGTATATATGGTGGCAGGTAATCACGATTTTATATGTACTTCTGAATATCCAGTAATGAAAGCCTTAGAGTATCTTTCTGATTTTAAGTTTACTTATTTACTTAATGACTGTGCTAATTATATGGCTCCTAATTGCAAAAATTATAAAGTATATGGTTCTCCACAATGTCACGTGTTTGGGAATTGGGCATTTATGCACAGTGAGGAATTTCTAGAAGGTCTATATAATCAAGTTCCAAATAATATAGATATATGGTTAACCCACGACACTCCTGCTTTGGGAGATTTAGATTTATTACCTCCGAGTCGATGGAGTCAAGAGTCTATCCATGCTGGAGGTCAAAGTTTAGCTAAAGCTATTCAGAGAATTAAACCTAAATATGTATTTTGTGGGCATCTACATACTTGTAAAGATAAATATCTAAAGTTGGATAATACAGAAATATATAATGTTTCTATTCTTGATAATGATTATCATATTAGTTATGAACCTACATATTTGGAAATTGACTAATAAAGAAGAAGATGGCATATTAGATATTTACTGTTCTAGATTCTACTTTAACTAAAATACAAATTAACATGGAAAAGAGAGTGTTTGACAGACTACTTACAGAGTATAAAGAATTAGAAATTAAAACTACAAAGCTTAGAGATTTCTTAATTAATAAAATAGATAAAACTTCTATAGATAATCTTAATAAAGACTTATTGATAGCTCAACTTAGAGCAATGGAAGCTTATCTTACTATTCTTAGTATACGTATAGGTCTTAATAGACCAACCCAAGAAGAAAAACAATTAGATGAGGCTATAGAACTAGCTAAGTCTACAATTAATGAATAAAAGAGTTATTTTTTCTGACAAGTCTGATTCTCTACTTCAGAGTTATTTTCGAGATATATCTAAATATAAAATATTAGATAATGAAGAAATAAACAAGTTAATTATTGAAGCTCAAAATGGAGATGAAAAGGCAAGAGAAAAAGTAATTACTTCTAATTTAAGATTTGTAGTAACTATTGCTAAGCAGTTTCAAAATAGAGGTATTCCCCTTATGGATTTAATATCTTCAGGATTGGAAGGCTTATGTAAATCTGTAAATAAGTTTGACCCAACTAGAGGTGTTAAATTTCTTAATTATTCTGCTTGGTGGATAAAACAATGTATTTATACTACTATATATTGGTATGGTCGTGAAATTAGATTACCAGTAACTCAACACTTAAAAGTAATTCAAATATTAAGAGCTACTAACGAGTTTATCAAAAAGAATGGTAGAAATCCAACCACAAATGAATTACATACTTTAACTAATATCCCTGAAAAGCAAATAGATTATTTAGCACAATTTTCTAATAGATTAGTTAGTGTTGATGATTTTATTGGTGGGGATGAAGAAAATAGTCAAGTATGTGATGTGATACCAGATGGAGAACCTTCTCTTGATGAACAAGTTAATAAAAGTTTTATTAATAAGGAATTATGTAAGTGTCTAAATATACTTCCTGTTAGAGAACATGATATTATTGTTATGTTATTTGGTATAGGAATAAATCCTATGTCTAAGCAGGAAGTAGGAGATATGTTTGGTATTGGTGTCGAAAGAGTTAGACAGATAAAAGAAAAAGCTTTAGATAGAATAAGAAAGAGATGCAATTTACAATTATCTAAATTAATATAATGGTATCTAAGGAAGAATTTCTTAATGGAAATTGGTGGCTAGTTATTGCTAAGTATCCAGTTGCTAGTGATGCTTCAATAAATGAAGTAATTGAAAGTGAGGAAGACCCTACATTAGAAGATAGTTATGCGAATGAATTAATCGATGAGTGTATTAACTCATTTAGCTATTTAGATAGTCCGGATATAGATGAATATGATGAGGCTCAATTTGAAGATTGGTATGATCAAAAGTTTGAAGATATAGAACTTGAAGCTATAAAGATAGATGAAAAGGTAATAGATGAGTATGGAGTAAAGTGGTTAAATGACTATTTAGCATGACAGACAATTATCCAGCAGGAGCTTATAATGACCCAAGTGCACCTTGGAATGAACCAAATGATAGAAATGTTACTGTAGAAGTAAATGTTGAATTGGGCACTTTTGTAGATATTACCATTCCTCAGTATAAAGAAGGTAAACATTTAGTTATTAATGAAGAAGAATTAAAAGAAGCTGCAGAAGAAGCTATAAAAGATAAATTAAATATTGATAATGAAGATATAGTTCTAAATAATTTAACTATTTGTAATTATCAATGATTTATTTAGTTAGTCATAATAAAAGCTTATTTCAAACTGATAAATATATAGAAGCGACAATGGAACAGACAATGTCTGTTCTGTTGCCGCTTAAACTATGTCAGTTAGATTCTGAAACTAAGGGACTTGACTGTCATACTAAAGCTTTATTAACTATACAGTTAGGTAATAGAGATAATCAAGTAGTTATTGATTGGACTACTCTAACTCCAAAAGAAAAGCAAATAGTTAAAAACTATCTAGAATCAGATAGACTATTTCTTGGATGGAATTTGATGTTTGATTTAACCTTTTTATATGTTCAGGGAATCTATCCTAAGCATATTTGGGATGGCATGATAGTAGAACAGCTATTATACCTAGGGTATCCAGCTTCAATGCGTGAAAAGAGTTTAAGGGCAGCTGCATGGAATTATTTAAATATTAACATTGATAAAACTGTTCGGGGTAAAATTATTAATGATGGTTTAACTACTGAGGTCGTTATTTATGCAGCAGGAGATGTTACATATATAGAGGATATAAAAGAGAAACAAGATATTGAGGTAGAAAAGCAAGGTATGAAACTCGCAGTAGAGCTAGAATGTGAATTTGTTAAATCTCTTGCTTACTTTAAATATTGTGGAGTTCATCTCGATGTTACAAAGTGGAAGGCTAAAATGGCTAAAGATCAAGCTAAACTTAATAAAGCTATTTCAGAATTAAATGCTTGGGTAGTAGCTTGGGATAAAGAAAATCCTCATAGTGGCTATGATATTCAATATCCTGAACTTAAATATCCAAAGTATTCTGCAGATTATCCTGCTGAGGTAAAGAGACTAATTAAAGATGGATATAAAAGGTTTCCTCAGGAAGACTTACAAACTCCTGATGGTAAGGTTGATGCTTATAAGAAAGTAATTAAGAATCAGTTTACACAAATTGACACTCAAGGTGATTTATTTACAGGATTTGATACTGAACCTAAATGTGTGATAAATTGGAGTAGTCAAAAACAAGTAATACCTCTATTTGAGTTGCTTGGAATTAATGTGGAAACATTTGACAAAAAGACTAAACAGAAAAAGAAGTCTATTGAAGCAAATGTTTTAAAGCCTCAAAAGAATGACTTTCCAATTATTCCTATATTTTTGGAGTATCAAGAAGCTGCTAAAGTCGTATCTACTTATGGACAAAACTGGTTAAATGCAATTAATCCTAAAACTGGTAGAATACATGCAGATTTTCATTCTATAGGTACAGATACTGCAAGAGTTAGTTCTGGTGGAGGTGTTTGGAAACTGAATATGCAAAATTTACCTCATGATCCAGAAACTAGAGCATGTTTTACATCTGAGGAAGGCAATGCTTGGTTATCTGCTGATTATCAAAGTCAGGAATCTCGTATTATTGCATCTGTTTCTAAAGATGAGAAGATGATAGACCTATTTGAACATGGTTGTGGTGATGTTCATTCTTTGGTAGCCTACATGAGTTATCCTAATATAATTCCAAGAGACACTAAGATTGAGGATATAAAGAAGCTTTATCATAATTGGAGACAAAAAGCTAAATCTATTGAGTTTGCTATTAATTATGGAGGAGACTATAATACTATATCTAAAAATGATGGTATTCCTGTAGAAGAAGCAAAAGAAATTTATGATAATTTTATGGAAGGTTTTCCAGGAATAAAAAGATACCAAGATTATTGTAGAATGGCTGTTATGAGAGATGGTTATATACTACTTAATCCTCTTACTGGACATAGAGCACATATTTATGATGCTGAAGAGTTAAAAGAGACTCATAACAAGATGCAGGAACCTGGATTTTGGGAATATTATCAAAATGTAAGAAAACGTAATCCACAAGATGAGATTGTACAAGAAGTAAGACATTATATGCAGCGTAAAGCAGCTTCTGAGAAACAATCTATTAACTATCGTATACAAAATAGAGGAGCAATGTGCTTTAAATTGTCTTCTATTAAACTATTTAATTGGATTGTGGATCATAAGCTAATAGATAAGGTAAAAATGTGTGTACCAGCCCATGATGAGTTTAACTTAGAGTGTCCAGTAGCAATTAAAGAACAAGTAGGTAAAGTATTGATTGATTGTATGATAGCTGGAGGTAAGCCATTCTGTCCTAATGTATTTTTAGGTGCAGATATAGATATAAATGACCATTGGGTTCACTAATAATTAAATAATTATGAAATTAAAAGGAATAGTTGAAATTGACGAAACTAATTATAGAAGAGATTTAGAATTAGCATTTACAGATTATCTAGAAGAAGATACACAAACTCCTGAATTATTCAGGGAATGTGTAGTAGATAGACTATCTGAAAACTTTATGGCAGAAGTTGCTCTAGATGAAGAAACTATTGCACAAGCAATAGATGATACAAAGAGATTCATAAGAGAAGCTTTAAAGAATATCTAATGATTAAATTAGCTAATAATATTGGATGGAATAAAAACTGGAAAGATACATATTTTTATGAGAAAGGTATAATTGTAAGTATGTTTACGATTATACTAATGATATTATTTTTAATCTTTGCTAGTATTATATGAACTATGTAGTTATTATGGAATATAAGTGCACAGGTAGATTATGCCGTGTATATGAAGTAGATGCAGAATCAGAAGAAGATGCTATTAGATTAGCCTCATCTGGAAAAGGGTATAATGGTGAAGATGTAGATAGTATTGAAATGATAGGCGAACCAAATATTACTGTAGAAGAAAATGAGTAAATTAATTATATGTAGAGGTCTTCCAGCAAGTGGAAAGTCCACATGGGCTAAGCAATGGGTTCTTGAAGACCCTGAACATAGAGTTAGAATTAATCAAGATGATATTCGACTTATGCTTGGTAAGTATTGGGTTCCCAGTAGAGAAAAGCTTGTACAACATATACAAGAAGAAGCTCTAATTGAAGCCTTACTTAGAGGTTATGATATAGTTATTGATAATACTAATTTAAATGAAAAAGTATTAGATAACTATCGTGTTCTAGTTACAGCTTATGGAAATCATTCTATAGAGTATAAAGACTTCTTTGATACTCCTTTATCTGTATGTATTGAGCGTGATAAAAACAGAGATTTACAAGTTACAGAGAAGGTTATTAGGAGTTTTTATAACAACTACAAAGATAAATATCCTTTAAATGGCAATTAAATGACAATAGATAATTTTAATATAGTAGCTCCCTGGTTTGACAATCTCTCAGACCAGGGAGACTTTTTCTTTGTACAAGTAATGCAAAGAAATAAAGAAAAAAATAATGTAAGTAGTAGTGGTTATGTTATTAAAGATTATCATTTCTTTGATAAAGAAACTTTCTTATCTAAGAAGGAGGAAATTGCTACTTTGTGTAAGGCTTTCAATGCTAGAGCATATTTTTGGGTAAATCCTAGAAATTGTAAAGAAGTACAATATGAAATAATTAGGGAAGTTTTAGAAGCTATAGAATTAGGAACTCATAAATTATTTAAATGTGTATCTAGAGCTCTTGGCAGAAAAAGATGTAATAAGTATAAATCAAAATGGATATTAGATTTTGATACTAAGGATTGGAGTCTTATAAATAAGTATTTAGATTTAGTTAGAAAATGTAGACCTAATATAAATAAAATATTATATTATGTTCCTACAGTAAATGGTATTCATGTAATTACTCTAGGATTTGATTTAGAGCAATTTAAACAAGAATTAGCTATAGCTAAACTAGATAATATAGATATACATAAAGATAATCCAACAATTCTATATTATTCAAATGAGTAAAAAATTATGGATAGCTCGAGATTCTGATTATATAACGTATGATTACCTCAATGATGACTATGGTCAAAAACATAAGGGTAAATTACACATATTTTATGATACACCAGAATTAGAGCTTAAAGAAGATAATCCAACAAAGTATTGGGGTTGTTCTAGAAGATATTGTTGGGGAAATGCTAGAGAATTAGCAATAATTCCTAGCTATATGTATCCCGAAATAGAACCTTGTACTTGTTGGCAATTAGATAATTTAATTAAATATAAAGATCAAAATTTTATGAATTATGAAATTATAGGAAATGCCTGATAAATTAGGAGTTTCAATAGTTAAATATTTGTGTCCAATTTGCGGTAAGGAAGCCGATAATGGAATTATTATGAACTCTTTACTTACAGAGGAAAATGCTAAAGAAGTAGAAAAGTTGCACAATAAGGCTATTGGATATGCTGACCATGCTTGTAAAGAGTGTGCTACTTATAAAGATAAAGCTGTATTTTTTGTAGGTATAGATGCTTCTAAATCTACTAAAACAGACCCTTATAGAACAGGACAAATTGTTGGTGTTAAAAAAGAAGCTGAAATTGTCGAACATTGTAAGAAGTTTATTCAAACATTGTCTGATGGTTCTCAGTATTGTTTAATAGATAATGAAGTAGGAAAGACAATAGGATTATGGTAAAATCAATGAATCCTCTACTACTAGATCCAGTTAGAGTATATGTTGGTAAATTAAAAAGTACAATTCAAAGTTTAGAACATAAAATTGATAACTTTAAAGAGTATGATGCTAATCGAAAAGTTTATTATAGTAAAGCTATGAGACGTCTTGGTGAACTAGAATCTTGGATAGATGAATCTGATCCAGAATTTAAGTTACGAAGCAAAATACAATCTCAGAAGCAAACTATAACTAACTTGAATGCCTTAATTAAAGCATCTAAACTTGAAGTTCCTGAAGACTTTGATTTAGCTAAAGCCAAAGTTAAAATACTTGAATTACAGAAAGAGGTAAAGGCTTTGACTAAGCAAAATACAAGTCTAAAGGCTTCTGTTTCTGAATTAGTGTATAAATTAAATAATCAATCTTAATATGAAGTTAATTAAACAGTCATTTGAATTTATTAATCAAACAGATTTCTCTTTAGTAGGAATCAAAAAACATATTGAAAGATGTGCACGAGTTAGTTATAAAAGCGAAGATAAGATTACAGACACTTCTTATGAGAAGTTTGTAAATATGCTAGAATCTAGAGGACATGACAGACCTCTTGAGTTTGGTACCGTACATCTTAAAATGCCAGAACCTGAATTTAGATCTTTAATTGATATTCTTACAAGTAGTAGAACATATAATGACTTATGGATACATTATAAAGTAGTAGAAACTTGGGAAGAGGGTTATACAGTTTACGTAACCACTAATTATCGATATTATAAATTAATGTGGAATCAGATGAATACTCTTTCAAAATATTTTGATAAGACTGACTCTGAATATTATCCTAAAAGATACACAGTTCACATGATTCTTAGTCGTGGAGTTATGGACGAGTTTAGAACTCATGTAGGATTATCTCATTTAGCAGAGAGTACTCGTTATTGTAATTATTCTAAAGATAAGTTTGGTAATGAGTTAACTTTTATTCAACCTTGTTGGGATATTAGAGGTACTAATTACATTGATTTTTTACAACACGCTGAGTGGGGCTATTTTAGAATGTTAAAGAATGGTTGGACACCACAGCAGGCTCGTTCTGTACTTCCTCTAGGTATTAAGTCTGAGCTTATCTCTTGCGGATTTGAAGATGCTTGGGAAAACTTCTTTAAGAGAAGAGATGCTCCTGATGCACATCCTATGGCTCAGGAAATAGCTAATCCAATGCACAAAGAATTTTTAAAATTAACTAAGGTATAATGACTATCTTAATTATAATATATATAATATCTATTATAGGAGCTATATTAAGTATTAGATATGATCAAGCCATATTTGATGAGGATAGTTGGACTATATTTTTAGTATTCTGTCCTGTAGTAAATAGTGGTATATGCTTCATAGAAATAATGGACTTCTTGCCTATTAGTTTATCATATCTTAATAAAAAACTGTATAATTTGATTACTTATAAAGCCTATAAAAAATGGTAATAATTGGGTTAGCTATTTATATAATTTCAGCTATAGGAGCTATTTTATATATTAGATACGATTCCGAGAATGAATCAGATAGTGTATTACTTTTGGTTTTATGTCCAGCATTAAACTCTGTTATAGCTGTGTATGAATTAGGTAAATTTTTAATTTATATAGACGATAGATTTCTTTCTAAGCTTAACAAACCTCTTATAAAATTGATTAAATATAAAAGAAAATGAACTTCTTAGATAAAAAAGTAGAAGAGATTCTTAAAAATCATCCTAGTGGTGAAGACTTTTTTAATCACCTAGATGATATGATTCGAGGGCATAAGAGTATTATTGATGCTGCCTGGGATAAGTTAGTTCAATGGTGTTACGATGAGCATCTGTGGGTAAATAGAGGTATTCCTACATTTGGTTGGAATGGTTTGATTCTTACAGGTGCTTTTGGAAGAGCTGTATATAACTATATACCGGGTGAGATACGTAGAACTTTTGAGCAGGTAATACTAGTTAATGGAGGATTGCGACAAGAAGATACTAAAGCACAAATATTAGTTAATCAAATAGACGTTGATGATTTTATCTTATTTGATGACTCTTTTTATTCAGGTACTACTAGAAATAAAATAGAAGAAGCTCTTAAAGAAATTCGTCAAGGTTGTAAAATCATTCAGACTGTGTGCATTTATGATGGTGGTAAAGATCCTAATGTAACTTCATTATATAAATATTATAAATAAATGGGTAAAAACATTAGTTATACTTGTGATTTTTGTGGCTCTACTATAGATTTAGACAAGCAAGTGGGAATCCTAGAGTACTATGGTAGGAGATGGACACTTAATGAACGTAAATATATATGTAGTAGATGTTTAGAGAAAGTTTCATTATTTTTAAGCAAATGAATCAAATAGGTAAAATAGAAAAATCTTATTCTTATACTATTCCAGAAGGTCCTCATAAAGGAGAAACCCTTTGGAGCGGTAGGTATTGTGCAGTTAGTTGTGTAGTATTAGCTAAAGAAAAAGATGGTAAATGGTATGTATTAATTAATAAAAGAGGTAAAGGAACACCTGATGACCAAGGTAAATGGAATATGCCATGTGGATATTTAGATGGTGGAGAATCTGCTACTGAAGCATGTTCTAGAGAAGTTGCTGAAGAATGTGGGGTTAGTATTCCTTCAGAAGCTTTTGCATTAATTAACGTGGAGACTGACCCTAAAAAGTGTAATAAAGGTAATGTTACTTTAAGACATCTATGTATTTTAAGTCTTAGAAAGCACATTGGTAAACTTCAAGAGGGTGGAGAGAAAGATGAAGTTGATGGAATTAAATGGTTGCCTATAGAGGAAATTCCTAATTATAACTGGGCATTTAATCATAAGTCAACTCTTTTAAATGAAATTATACCTAAATTAGAGGAGTATTACCATAATTATGTGTTAGATACAATAAAAGTAACTTACGAGTAATTAAATATTTAGATTAGTATTAATTAGATCAATTATTTATTTTTTAAAAAAATATTGTTATATGAACTCATTACAGAATTTGTTTGGTCTTTCTTTTAGCTCTAAGTTAAATAATATTCAGTCTTCTTTTCAGACCGCTCACGATAAAGCTGTCTCTTTAATCTCCAAAATGAATGATAAGATTTCAGAAAAAGAAGAGGAAGTAAAGAAGATTCAGTCTGAAATTAAGGATATTGAGAATATCAAGGCTCAGGCAAATAAATTCGTAGGTAATCTTAAAAGCATCTTAGTATAATGTATAAAGTTAAAGAGACTTTTGAATATCTTGTAGATGATTGCAATGACTTCTGCTCAGTACAAGATGTGTTAGATTTTGAAGCATCTTTAGGTTCTGATGCCACTTGGGCAGACATGGAAAATATTCCAGACCATGAGTACAAGAGTATTCCATGGGGTAATAGTGTTATCGAAGTCGTAAATAATACTATATCTGTAAATAAAGATACCCTTTTACAATTAATTAGAGGCTCTGAAAAATTAGCAGCTCTAGAAGCTGAAGGGGTTGATAATTGGGAGGGTTATAGCTTAGCTATGAGAGAACTTAATACTAGTTATCAAAGAGATGCTATAACTGATGAAGTATTAATTAAGCAATATTGTGAATGATTGATTTTGAAACTAAAAAAGTGCTGTTCATTGATTTGGACGGCACTTTAATTAAGACTATTTCAGGTAAAACATTCCCTGAAGATATTACAGATTTTAGAATACAACTTCCTGTATTAGATAAGATTAAAAAGAAAATGCCTAATTTAGATTGTTTCTTTGTTGTGACTAATCAAGGAGGTATTGGTAGATTCGTGTCAGAGTATGACTTTGATGCTAAAATATTAGGTATCACAAGTTTTTGTGTTAACTATTTACTTTGTGAAATAGGAGATTCTATATATTGTCCCTCTAACGATAGCAACGATCCTCTTAGAAAACCAAATATAGGAATGTTAGAAGCTATGTCTGACGGTTGGGGTGTTCAAAATAAACAGGAGATGTTAATGATAGGGGATGCTTCTGGTAAGCCAGGAGATTTTTCAGACTCAGATAAAAAGTGTGCTGAGAATTTTGGTATAGATTACATTGATGTTAGAGACTTTTTAGAATTATGAAATTAAGACTAGACGAATATTACTATATACTTAATAGAGATTATGAATTGGAAGAAATAGAAGAATATATGCCTGAAGATATGGCAGAAGAGTTTGAAAAATTTCGTGAATCCCATACCCGAGACGAAATTTGTAATTATTTAGATAACTTATATTCACATATAGAAATAATAAATACACAATATCATACTAATTATTTTGACTTAGAAAAGTAATTATACTGCTATTATAAAGATTGAAGATAAATATTATTCTTTTGATTGGTATTATACTTGGTATTGGAATTTTAAAGACCAAGTGGATGTAGATAAAGATTTAATAGAAGTATTTCCAAAAGAAGTAACTATAACTACATATGAACCAAAATAATTCTGAGTTTTGGGTGTTTCTCATAGGCATAAATATAGGTGTAATTATAAAAATAGTTATTGATATAATCTTAAAATGATTAAATATACAATAGAAGAAGCAAAACATATTTGGGTAACTTCAGACACTCATTTTAATCATGCTAATATAATTAAGTATTGTAATCGTCCATTTTCTTCTGTTGAGGAAATGAATGAAACTATAATAGCAAATTGGAATAAAGTGGTTTCTCAGGGTGATACAGTCTATCACTTGGGGGATTTTGCTTTAGGTGATAAATCACTCATCCCAGATTTTATAAGACGTCTAAATGGACATATAAACTTTATTATGGGAAACCATGATAATCTAAATATTATGAAAAGTTTTGAGACTCCTTTTAGATGCGAAACAGTATCTTGGGAAGAAGTAATTAAAGTGAGGAAGAAAACTATAATTCTTAATCACTTTCCATTTGGTTCTCTACCAGACCCAGCTACTAATCGTCCTATAATTCAATTACATGGTCATGTACATAGTACACCGGATAAGCCATGGAATTATTTAGATAATCAGTATGATGTAGGTGTAGATAATAATAACTTCACACCTATAAATCTGGCAGAATTATTAGATAAAATTCATTATAAAGTACATATCAAATAATGCAATTAATAACTCCTGAATATATAAATAATAATCTTGATCTTTTTAAATATTTGCAAAAGATTGGAATACTTCCAGATGATTCTAAGGTAAGAGATAAAAATATTGGAGAAAGTAACTATTCTAAGTCTGTAATTCAGCCTTGGTCTGTATGGCAAGATTGGAAATTAAATCCTTGGGATGCCGATATAGTTAAACGTATATATAGAACTAAGGTATTACAAGGAAAGACTGAGAGTGAAGCTAGAATAGAAGACTACGAAAAGATTATTCATATATGTCAAGAGAGAATAAGACAATTACAAAATAATTAATATGAAAGAATTAAGTAATGGAGACCTCTTTACTAGAGATGAATTTAGAGAATATGTTAAAGAAAGATGGTTTCTTGATACCGATGGTGAAGGACAGTATTCTAATGAGAATGGAGATTGGACAGGTAAATGGCTATCTCCTTCTTCCTTTACACGAGATGAAGATAAAAACAAAAATATGGAATATACGCATGTAATATGGTATAATAAATAATAATTAAGGGTAGTATGTTGGCGTAAAGCTGGCATACTACCCTATTTTTTACTTTATAGGGGTGAGTTAGCATTAGCTAGCTTGCCCCTATTTTTTTTAATTTATGTGTGATATATGATACTTATTACAATAAGTACATTGATAAATAGTATAAGTATCTAGGTGCATCTTTTTGAGATATTTCTCAGCTAAATCTGTGGTATCAAATGTCATTTTAGTTTTACCTAATTTATTATAATGGCATCTAGGATATTTAGTAGATAAATTGTCTCTAGGTTTCATAAAAATAATTATTGATTTTTAGCCCATAATTTATAGGTATCTTGAAAACTTCTAAATAATGCTTGTGAATTCATTATAGTTTCAGTTAAAGATTTATTTCCAGTAACTAAATTCCACATATCATTAATTATTTTAGACTATAATTTATAAGTGGCAGGATTGGTAGAATTACCTAAATAATCTAATACTGCTAATGGTCCTTTAAATCCGTCAAAAGCACTATGACCCCCTTTATATACAAGTTCAGTAATCGCATTACCTATTAAATTCTAACCATCTGCACTTTTTTTGTGGTCTTTATACATAGGATTAAATACTAATCCAAATAGACCCGCTACTATTAGGCTAACTAATAAATCGGAGAATAATTTACGTAAATTAGCCTATTGTACCTCATTATTCCAAATATTTTCTTTGAAACCATCTATACCATTGTAATGAAATTCTTTAAGAGTATCAGCTATTGTATAAATTATCCCTTGTACCATATCTGGAACATATTTAACTACAGGAGTATTTTCATCGCCTCCCTCTTCTAAAGTTACAGCTTCTCCCTATTTATTCCAGTATAGAGGTTTACCATTTTTAGTTTCTTGCTCTGCATGATAAGAACTATTTGAGATTTGTCTTGATTTTCCATAGTTATCTATTAAACCATTCATCCATGTAGAAAAAACTGCAAAATTACGACCTATTGCAATGTTTTCATATTTAGCTTTAGTACTCTAGTTATATGCTCCATATATACTGTCTGCGAGATTTTTAAATGAAGTTACCTAAGCTTGAGTATATGCATCAGGTAAATCATCTCCCTCAGTTAAACTAGTTCCATTTTCCTAATTTATCATACGCATTAAACTAAGATATAAAGAACGCTACTTCTAATAAGCAATTTCATCTGTTCTGTCACCTTTTGCATATAAATCAAAACGCTTATCTCGTCTCCAATCATAGACTAACTAACCATCTTTAATATAATAAGCATCAAATACCCCATCATGTTTCATTTGTGCAGTAAATAATACCATTCTATTTAAATAGTCAGGTCCATAAAGAGTGGAGTAAGCCCAATTTTCCCAATTTAAAATACCACCTCTACAAGTTTTCTAACCTTCAGAAATTTTAGCAATATCCATATTAGATAATCTGTATTTAAGATTTAACTAATTAAGTTTACTAATAGTCATAATATTTTGAGGTCCCTCTACTATTACTTCTTTATATCCACTAAGAACTTCAGCAGCAGTTATATCTGTTTGATATTTATTTATACTTCTTGCTAAGTTTTCAAATAAACCTTGAATAGTATCTCGAACAGTTCCTGCTACATTTCCAGCAATATAACATTTACTAACAGCCCTTCTAATAGGATCAATTAAAGCTTCAACAGTTTTAGTTTGGGGTTCCATTATAGACTAATTAAATACAGAAACTGATAAAAAATCATTTATAGTTTTCACAGTATGTTCTACATTTCTAAAATCGTCTTCTGTTTCTCCTTTTAAATATAAATCAAGTAAAATACCTTTAGTTCTAGTTAACATCTTCTAATATTCAACAGACTAAATATGTTTTTCCATAAAGTCAATTAGAATATTTTCAACATTAGTTTCAAAGTAATCCAATCCTTTTTCATTTAACCAGTTAGCTCGTCTATTAGAATCTTCAGATCTTTTAAATGGATTATATGCTTGTAAATTTTCTAAGTCAGCTTTTCTTTCGGCTCTCTCTTCTTCATTAAGAGTATCATCCATAAATTCATTATAAGCATCTACCGGATGCATTATTCGCTTCATCCATCTTTGTCCAAATTCCTTAAAACCCTACTTAGCCTTAGTTCTACGAGTGGCAATTGAAGCTCTTTCCAGAGGAACATCCAAATAATTTGTATTTTTAATAGAATCAATAAGATGTGAATCATTAATTCCAGTAAACTACCAAGTCTAACCTCGCATTTCATATCTTATCTTATTTATTTCAAATAAAACATTTTTTAAAAATTCTCTTTCTGAAGTATCTAGGTCATTAGCTTCGTCATAAGGATTTTTAAATTTCAATTCTCCAACACTCAAATAATATGGATCATAAAGATTTTTAAAGATTCGTACTTCATCACCTATAGTACTATTACGTAATGCTGTATATCCTTTTGCTTCAAAAAATTTATTCATAACCTTACGTAATGGAGAATATTCATGTAAAACTCTATCAGCTACTTTGTTTACAGCCTACTAAAACATAAAACCAGTTACACGAACATTTGTATTAGGAATACTTTGAGTTTTAAATATATATTCAGACATCTATCCAAAAGCTTCATTCTCAAGAGATAAATCTCCATTATACATATTTAATGCTCTTAAAGCTGATATATAAACTTTTGCTAAAGAAGATAATGTTTTATCTGCCGAATAAACTAATTCTTTAATTCTTCTAGGATTTTTAGGTAATCTATCCATATGTTCTATTTTATCAATAATAGTCTAAAGCTTAATTAGTTTACCTTCAATAGTTTTAGTAGTTTCCAAACCATCTACTATAGTTCCATCTAAATTAGTTTTTGATATAATATCATCTTCTATTTCTTTAAGTTCAGATACTTCTGGATGACTACTTAAAGCTTCTCGCCAAGTTTGAATCATTAATTCAGCAGGATCTATAGTTTCCACACCTTCAAAGTTATTGTTTAAACTCAGTGAGCTATTATTTTCTTTAACTACATCTACTATTGTCTTAAAATGAGGTAATAACATAGATATATCCATTTCACAACCTTTTTTATCATGCAAATTGGATATTCCTACCACTTTTAAAGTTCCTAATTTAGGGGTAAAAGGTAATTTAGGTAATATCTAGTTTAAAGCAGTAAGAGTTTTTATAGCTTCAATATTACCATAATTAGCCTACATTGTAAAATTTCTATTATTTAAGTCTGTAAGATAAGAACCTAATAAATTTTCTCTTCCTTTATATTTGACTTTAGTGCTAACATCAAATGGAGTAATTGTAACAATATCAATCTAATTAGTAACTTTATGCTTAAATAATAATATATTAGCATTAGTTAGAGTGTTATTATCTATCAGTTCCCACTTATAATCTGGTTTACCATCAGAGTCTCTAGTATCAAACTCAAAATACTTATTTAACTACTTTTGTATAAAAGAACTATTTTTTAAAGAACAATAAAAAGAATCTAATCCCTATTCATAAGCAGCTTGTATATCTGCTACAACACGATAGGATGCTTTCTATGCTGGTGTAGAATTTATTAGCTAATCTTCCAATTTAGTTACCATGGCTACAACCTATTCATTATTTTCACCTATTCTAGTATCATCTACATGAACGGTTTCTTTCTATCCAGGAAACAATATATCCCAACCCTTCTCTTCTGAAGGTTTAGCTATCATATTCCAATTGGCTTTAACCCATCCTTTAGCTGATTCCTTAATACCACTCGCTGTAACTTCTATACTCTAATTAGGAAAAATTCTTGCCAATTGTGTATTGATAGTATTAAAGTCCTCATCATTAATATCAATAGCTTCTATATTAGAATCTATAAAATTAGCTACTATATTATCATATTTCTACATAGTATATTGAGAATCTTTCATATCATAGCTAATAGCTTTAGATACTTCTATTCCAGTAATATTCTAGAACTAATTATCATATTTAACCTTTATAGGAATAAGATTAACTCTAATATCAGTAGCGTTTATACCATTATATGCTAAAATTCGTTTTAAGAACGCTAGTTTATATTTATACTTTTCTTTTTTAACAGTAGCCCAATCGGATTCATTATCTATAGATACAGCAAGATTATATATATCTAAAGTTCCATCTGGTTTTACACATAAATAATCAATATGTCCTATGATATTTTCTATCTAATCACGTAGTTTAGCAGAGACATTTAAGTTTTTTAATAAATAAGCTCTATTTCCCCTATTTTTCTTAAGTACCTCTTTTTCTACAGAGTTAACTACGTCATGTAACTAATTAAATACTGGTTGTAAAGATGTATTTAAAGTAGCTCCAGCAAAATGCCTATCATCATCCTAACTAGTAGAAGAAACTATAATTCGGTGAGCGTCAGCAGCATCTTTAGCTATAGTTTCCCAATTCTACTTTCTTTGTTTTATAGTATCCTCAGCCTGCTATTCTGTATATCCCTAATTTATTAACTGCTCTTTAACTATAGGTAAGTATTCATTATCAAAATCTATACGAAACATAGGAGGTTTACCATCTACTTTAAAGTAAGCCGAATCAATAAATGTCTAGGTAGTAAAATCCTTTCCTACATTTATATCTACATCATCTATAGGAGATTCTTTATTTGCTGAGAATTTATATTCCTTTTTAAGTTTATCTAATTTATCGTATAATAAGGTCTACTTATCATGCTCTAAACTATATAATATAGCTAGAGCACTCTAAATATCACCATCACTAAATTCTTCTATTAAAGATTGATATGAATTATATACTTTGTTATTAAATCTATACTTACATCCCATTAACAACCAAATTCTTTTATTTTACCTAATTCTATATTCTATCTAATTAAATTGGCTATCTTCATATTTCTTTTTATAGCTTCTGAGTTTTCTGAAATTCCTTCTTTCATAAATGTATCAAAAGATAATCCTGATTCAGCTATGGGATTTGCTACATTTTGAGGAAAATTGTCAAATATGAATTTGAAATCTTCTAAAAAATCCTGACCTTTAAATTCCTTAAGTAAGCTCTATTTCTAAAACATCTAATCAGCTATCATATCCGCTACACACTCCTCTAATTTATCCTACATTGCAAAGTTAGTATAAGCTTCATTAATATAGTCTAAATTAGTTCTAAATTTAGGTTTTTGCTAGTATTTAGTTATAATCGCTTGATAACTATCAGGATATTTAGCTTTTAAAACTCCTAAAAATATATGAGCCATCTCGTGAAATACATCAGATACATTAGCATTACTACTATTTATATAGATTTGTCCATTATATATAAAGGCTCTAGCATTTTTTACATTAATTTTATTCTACTATCCAAAGTCATTTAGTTCAGTTTGAGACATAGTATTTATAGCTATACCAAACTTTTCATTAAAATATTGGACTGCCTATTCCATTGAAGCTGTAGTAGGTTTTGTAGCTGCTTCATCTCCAAATTTACCAGTAATATCTATTTTATTACCATTGTTTTCTAGATATTTAAGAGTAGCTATTTTACCCCGCATTTCCTCTACCAGATAACTTTTAGTTTCAGCTTTATTTATCTTATCTACTATTTCTTTACCTAATTTCTAATTATTTTTAATTAACTAATTAATATCGGTGTTTTTATTTTCAGCTGTTTTTAAGTCTTTAGTAAATAAATAAATAAAAGCAGCAGCTTTCTCAGGAGTATTTAGAGTTTCAATACCTTCTATATCAGGAAATATTTTTCTAAAATCTGCTAAAGTACCATTTAATGCTTGTTTAAATATTTCAGGCAACTTAGATATACTAGGTAACTAAATATCTAAAGTAGTTATTATCTACCCTTCTTTAATTCCCTTTAGTTCTATTTTAGAAGTACGTGGAGCAGTTGGATGCATCTTAATTGAGTATAATCCTGATTCTCTAAGAGTTTGTGTAGCATTCCAATCATCTATTTTAGCTTTTGCTGCTTCTAAAGAACTAAATGTTTGAGAATATGAATTAGGAGATATTATACTTCTAGATATAGCATAATGTGTAACTTTAGCACTTGGATTATAATATTTATAAATATATACCCCATGATACATACCATCAGTATCAACTCCTTCTTCTGCTTTTACAGGACTAAATAAGTATTTAGAATCATAACCAAAATTATATACTTCACCTAAAGACGAATATGGGAAAGATAAAATTAACTATTTAGCAGATTCTTTCTACTATACTTCTTCTTTAGTTTTATATTTAATCTATATTTTATCATCCTAAATAGATATATCCGGGTTTAAATTAGCTAATGCTGTTTTTAATAGTCCAATTGCCTATTCTGGACTATTCTTAATAGTTTTGGCTAAAGATTCTAGTTTGACTCCCTATTTATCCCACTATTCCTATAATTCTTTCCATTTCTTTTTAATTTCAGTTTGCGGAATTTTTTTATCTACCGCCTCTTTAGTGACTTCTTTGGTTTCTCCTCCTATTATTTTAGAAACTCTAGCTTTCATTAAATTAGGATCAAATAAGAATATATTATGTAAAAACTGCTATAAATCTTCCTAACTTAAATCATTAAAATCCTAGAAAGATGGCATATCTTGTATATAGTTAGAAAGTACTGAATATAAATTTTTCATAGTAAGTTTATATTCAAATCTATTTTTATGTTTAGAGTCTTTTATACTCCTAATAGCTAATTCTAAGTCAGACTTACCTATATCTGAATTATATATGCCCTGTATCTTACATAGTATATTATTAAGAGTCTTAGAAGGAATTATATTATTACCATTTGAATCTTTAA
>OHNE01000095.1_pt1 | contig 80317 bp, 90 predicted proteins | sample 1569581 | NCBI WGS metagenome assembly OHNE01 (sample SAMEA3879509, study PRJEB24766) | human gut metagenome | biome: human-associated habitat; feature: feces | place: USA | collected 1985/1987 | reverse complement strand
AAAACAACGCCGTAACTTATTCAGTTACAGCATTGCTTTGTAAATCCTCGGAACCGCTGGCGGAATCAGGCGTTTATACGCTCAGATACAACGGCTACTTCAGCACACGCTCGACATAGGCTTTGTAATCCTTCACGACGGGCTCGTACTCCTCGTCCTCGAAGAGCGGCGACGAGATCAAGAAATCGGCCGACGAACGGTTGATCGCCGTCGGGACATTGTAGAGCGTCGCCAGGCGCAACAACGCCTTGACGTCGACGTCGTGCGGCTGCGCCGACATGGGATCCCAGAAGAAGATCAGGGCGTTGATCTTGCCGTCGGCGATCAGCGACCCCAACTGCTGGTCACCGCCCAGCGGGCCGGATTTGAGCAGCGTGATTTTCAGGTCGGGCAATTCCCGGATCCCATCCGCGGATTCGTCTTCCTCGCGGTGATCCCGCAGTGTCTTTTCGACCATCTTGCCGGTCGTACCCGTACAAACGAGATGATGGCGGCTCAGGTTCCTGCTGTTCCAGTCGACCCATTCGGCCAGGTCGCGTTTCATATTGTCGTGGGCAACCAGTGCCAGCACTTTTGTCATTTTAGCCATAGCGATATTTTTATCCGTTGAACAAAGATAACACAAACACGGGGATAACTACAAAAAAAGCATGCATTTAATCGGGAAACAGCACAACAAAAAAGCCCCGCTCGGGCGGGGCTCAGGGGTTATTCGGTTTCGGCCGGGAGCTTGAATTCGGTAAACCCGGCTTTGACGAGGATGTTGTACCACGCAAAGCACTTCTTGATGTCGGAAACATGTACCCGGTCACGGTCATAGTCGGGAAGCACCTCGGCGAAACAGGCTTTCAGCTTTTCGGGGGCCTCCTTGGGGCTGACGGCCTCGCGGCCGCCCGTATGGGCATAGATCTTGGTGAACACATCGGCCAGAGGAATGTCGTCTCCCTCGGTGAACATCGAGATCTCGGTCAGCGAACTTACTTTCGACGTCGCCGAAGCGTTCATCCGCCTGCCGTCGAGCAACGATTCGACGATCACACCGTGCGTGGACTGCGCTACATACTTATAAAGTCCGGGCTGGCCCGAAATGGCCAGAATTTCTTTCAATTCCATATTAAATTATAGTGTGGTAAATTAATTCGCTTCGGGGTTGGGCATCGGCTCCGGTTCGGACTCCTCCTGCACGGTATATTCGTACACCTCGGAGAACGTATACACGCTGTACGCAGAGACGGCAAGTATCTGGAAGGTCACTTTCGTGCCGGCCTTCTGCCCCTCGATCGTCGCCTTGTAGTTTTTCGACTTGTCTTTCTCGGAACCGAACCACACCTGGTCTTTAGGCTCTTCAGTCGTTTCCGGATCCTCGTTGAGGCTGTATAGAATACTGATGCCGGTAAACCCGTATTCGCTCGTAACCGTTGCCGAAACATGGACATTTTCACCGGCATGGACTTCCTGCGGACTGAAAGTGACTCCCGAAATCACGGGCGCAACCTTATACTCGGGGCCGAGTTCCTTGTTGCAAGCCGCCAGGCAGCATGCCGCCACGGCCATGATAAGCAGTTTTTTCATTTTATAGGCAGATTAATTGTTTTTCACATGCACATCCATCTGCGGGAAGGGGAAGTTGATCCCCTTTTCGGGCAGTTGTTTGTAGAATTTTTCGTTGTTTTCGAAGAACACATTCCAGTAATCGCCGTTCTTCACCCAGGCTCGCGCAGAGAGGTTGACCGAGCTGTCGGCAAGGGCCGCGACCCACACCACGGGCGCAGGGTCGCCCAGCACGCGGTTATCGGCGGCAAGGATGGCGAGGATCGCCGCACGCGCCGTATCCACGTCGTCGCCGTACGAAATGCCGATCGTCCAGTCCACACGGCGGGTATCGGACGTGGAATAATTGTCGATGATGGCCGTGGCGATCGAGTTGTTCGGAATGTAAATTGTCTGGTTGTCGGCCGTAGTGATGACCGTCGAGAAGAGCTTGATCTCGCGCACGGTGCCCGACTGCCCCTGTGCCGAGATGTAGTCGCCGACACGGTAAGGTTTCATGAGCAGGATCATCACGCCGCCCGCGAAGTTCTGGGCCGTTCCGCTCAGGGCCATACCGATGGCCAGCGTGGCGGCGGAGAAGACGGCGATGAGCGACGTGACGTTGACGCCCAGCGTCGAGACGACGATCAGCACCAGCAGCAGCGTGAAGATCACGCGCACGGTGTTGCGCATGAACGACCGCAGCGAAATATCGACACGGCGGTGTTCCAGCGCCAGGTCGAGCAGCCTGACGATGCGCCGCAGTATCCAGCGGCCGACGAAATAGATCGCCAGCGCGAGGAGGATTTTCAGCAGTATCCAGACCGACTCGGAGAGGAGGTTCTGCAATACGGTCTCGAAATCGAGGTTCGCAATTTTATGGACGGTCTCCGCGAAATGGGCTTTCTGCACACTGTCGGGCAGCATCAGCGGCGCGGGCGTCTCGGTTCCTAAAAAAAGAGGCCACATAAACCGGGAATAAAGTTTGTCTGCAAAAATAACCAAAAAAAAGAGAAGTTTACTAACTTTGTCTACGAATTTACGGAAAAGAAAAAAAGGAAAAACGCTACACGATGCAAAACAACGTCGAAATCATCCAGATAAACATCTCCGGCGAGGACAAGCCGGGCATGACCTCTTCGCTCACCGAAATACTCGCGCGCTACGACGCCTTCATCCTCGACATAGGCCAGGCCAACATCCACCAGTCGCTGACGCTGGGCATCCTGTTCAAGACCACGTCAGACAAGTCGGGCAACATCATGAAGGAGCTGTTGTTCAAGGCATCGGAGCTGGGCGTGATGATCCGTTTCACTCCCATTTCGGAACAGAACTACGACAACTGGGTCGGCCGGCAGGGCAAGAACCGCTACATCATCACCCTCCTGGGTCGTACGGTCACGGCACGCCATATCGCCGAAGTGACGCGCGTGGTGGCACAGCACGGGCTGAATATCGACGCCATAAAGCGCCTGACGGGCCGCATCCCGCTCAGCGAGGACGACCGTGCGGCCAAATCGTGCATCGAACTTTCGGTGCGCGGGTCGCTCACCGACGAGGAGCGCAGCACGATGCAGGAGGGGTTCATGAACCTGTCGGAAATCGGCCTCGACGTCTCGTTCCAGAAAGACGACATCTACCGCCGCAGCCGCCGCCTGATCTGCTTCGACATGGATTCGACGCTGATCGAGACCGAGGTGATCGACGAACTGGCCGAGCGCGCCGGCGTAGGCGATGCGGTGCGCGAGATCACGGCACGCGCCATGCGGGGCGAGATCGACTTCCGCGAAAGTTTTACCGAGCGCGTGGCCCTGCTCAAGGGGCTCGACGTCTCGGTCATGGAGGAGATAGCCCGTAACCTGCCCATCACCGAAGGGCTGGAGCGCATGATGACGATCCTCAAGCGCGTGGGCTATAAAACGGCGATCCTCTCGGGCGGGTTCACCTATTTCGGCAACTACCTGCGCCAGAAATACGGATTCGACTACGTATATGCCAACGAGCTGGAGATCGAGCAGGGCAAGCTCACGGGGCGCTATGTCGGCGAGGTGGTCGACGGGCGCCGCAAGGCCGAGCTGCTGCGCCTGCTGTGCCAGTTCGAGGAGATCAACATCGCCCAGTCGGTGGCGGTCGGCGACGGCGCCAACGACCTGCCGATGCTCAACCTCGCGGGCCTGGGCATCGCATTCCATGCCAAACCCAAGGTGAAGGCCACGGCCCGCCAGTCCATTTCGACCATCGGCCTGGACGGCATCCTCTATTTCCTCGGCCTGAAGGATTCACGCATCGAACAATAACCCCATGCGACGGTTGGTGCTGCTCGGTGTGGCCCTGCTCGCGGCGGGGTGCTACGACTCCCGGTTCGGGGAACGCGGCGACGACGCTACGCCCGAGCCCGTCACGGCGACCATCCGGCAGCTGCGTGAGAAATTCGCCGGGACGACCTTCCCCGTCACGGGGGACATCGTGGTGTCGGGGCGCGTGACCACCAGCGATTACGACGAGAATTTCTACCGCACGTTCTGCATCGAAGAGGACGGGGCGGGAATCGAAGTCATGGCGGGCATAGACCACCTGCACAACGATTTCCCGGAGGGCTGCCATGTCACGCTCAGGCTCAGGGGCCTGGCGCTGGGCGAAAGCCACGGGGTATTGCAGGCCGGGCGGATGCCCGCCGCAGGAAGCGGTTTCACGACCGATTACATAGGGTCGAAAGCGGCGCTGGACGCGGCGGTGACCCGCAACGGGGAGGCGCTGGAACCCATAGCCCCTACCCTGCTGTCGCCCGGCGAACTGACGCCGGAGCGATGCGGCACGCTGGTGCGGATCGGGGCTCTGGGCTACACTCCCGAAGACCTTACGCCCGGGACATGGGCCGGATACAAGCGTTTCACGGACGACACAGGCGCGGCGGTCTACACTTATGTGCGCAGCTACGCCCGGTTTGCGGACGACGAGGTGCCCGTCGGCCGCTGTACGCTCACGGGAATCCTGCAATACGACGCCACCGGGGAAGGGCGTTACATCCTCAAACTGCGCGATGAAAACGATTGTACCCGTTAACCGGCTCCCGGCGATATCCCGCACGGCACTCCGAACGGCCGTGTCCGTCGTGCTGGCGTTGGCTGTCCTCGCCGGGTGCGACAAGGCATCGGGGCTGGAATTCGACGACGACCCACCGGCGGGGACGGCCACGATCGCTGCGCTCAAATCGCGGTGCACGGGAGAGCAGGCCGCCGTCACGGAGGACATTACGGTCGAAGGCGTGGTGACGGGCAACGACCTCTACGGAGAATTCTACAAAACACTGGTCGTCGAAGACACGAGCGGCGGGATTTCGATAGCCGTGGACGCCACGGAACTCTACGTCGACTACCCGGTCGGCACGGCGGTCACGATCCATTGCAACGGGCTGTTCCTGTGCGACTACGGCGGCAAGGTAATGCTCGGCACGCGCCCCACGGGCGAATATGCCGGGCCGGGGAGGATACCTCCGGCGGAGGCGGCGCTGTACCTGCGGCGGAAGCAGGCGGAAACCAGGCCCCTACGGCCTCGGACGCTCACGTTCGGGGAGGTAGACATGCGGCATACCGACACCTACGTGCATTTCGAAGGAGTGCGGTTCGTGCAGCAGGGCAACTGGTGCGACCCCGATCCCGAGACCGGACGCCCCGCGACGACGGAGCGGCAGATAGCGGATGCCTCGGGACGGGAATTCACCGTCCGCACGGCGGGCACATGCACCTATGCAACGGAGCCCGTACCGCAGGGCACAGGCTCCGTATATGGGATAATCGACTATTTCAACGGAAAATACACGCTCCGCATCGCCAACCGCGAGGTGGATTTCGCTACGGTTGCAGCGCGTCCCACAGCATATCTTTCAAGCGGGGGATATTCAGCCCCGAAACCGACGAGATAAACACCGACGGGACGCCTTCGGGCAGGTGGGATTTCATCTCTTCGATCAGTTCGTCGTCCAGCATATCGCATTTGGTGATGGCCAGCAGCCGCTGTTTGTCGAGCAGTTCGGGGTTGTACTGCGTAAGCTCGCCCAGCAGAACCGCGTAATCGCGTTTGAGGTCGTCGCTGTCGGCCGGGATCATGAACAGCAGCACCGAGTTGCGCTCGATGTGGCGCAGGAAGCGCGTGCCCAGGCCGCGGCCCTCGTGCGCCCCCTCGATGATACCCGGAATGTCGGCCATGACGAACGACTTGTGGTCACGCACCTCGACGATGCCCAGGTTGGGTTCGAGCGTGGTGAAAGCATAGTTGGCGATCTTGGGTTTGGCAGCCGAGACCACCGAGAGCAAGGTGCTCTTGCCCGCATTGGGGAACCCGACCAGCCCGACGTCGGCCAAGACCTTCAGTTCGAGGATGAAGGTGCCTTCGTCGCCCTCCTCGCCCGGCTGCGCATAGCGCGGCGTCTGGTTCGTGGCGCTCTTGAAATGCCAGTTTCCGAGGCCGCCCCGGCCGCCTTTGAGCAGTACGAGCTGTTCGCCGTCGGCCGTCACCTCGCCGACATCTTCGGTGAGCGTGGTGCCGTCCTCCTGTTCGACCACACGCCGGGCGACCGTGCCCAGCGGCACGGGGATGACGATGTCCCGGGCGTCCCGGCCCGACGAGCGGGCTCCCGAGCCGCACTGCCCGTCCTCGGCGAACTGGTGGCGCTGGTATTTGAGGTGGATAAGCGTCCAGTACTGGCTGTCGCCCTGCAGGACGATGCTGCCGCCCTTGCCGCCGTCGCCGCCGTCGGGGCCGCCGAAAGCCACGAATTTTTCACGGCGGAAATGCGCCGAGCCGGCCCCTCCGTGTCCCGAACGGGCAAATATTTTCACGTAATCTACAAAGTTCGAACCTGCCATACCTTGATTATTTAGGTTGCAAAGATAGTGCAAGCCGAGAGCAAAAGCAAGTTTACTTGCATTTTGCCGAAGCGCCGCCTGTCTAAAACAAGGTTAAAGATAGTGCAAGCCAAGAGCAAAAGCAAGTTTACTTGCATTTTGCCGAGGCGCCGCCTGTCTAAAACAGGGTTAAAGATAGTGCAAGCCGGGGCGATGCCGGATTTATTTGGAGATGCCCGGGCATCAAAAAAGCCCGTGTCGGGGACACGGGCCTTGAAGTAGCCGGGTGGAGGCTTATTTCTTACGCGTCAGCACGATGTCGGACACACCGAGGTAGTAACGTGCATAGGCTCCCTGCTTGGGATGCCACTGGAACAGCGACGGCGTCCAGGTTTTTCCGGAGATCACGGTCGACCCCACACGCAGTTCGTCGCCGGCGACCGTGACGGGAAGCTCGCATTCGCAATCGGAGAAGCTCTTGTCATCGGCACCGCCGAGCAGGTAAACCGGGCCGAGTTCATCGGTAGTGAACCAGCTCAGGACATTGAACTTGGTTGTAGCTTCGACGACGATCGAACCGTCCTCCAGGAGTTTGAGGAACCACTTGGGGCCGAAGCCTTCGAGCGCACGGGCTACGGAAAAGCCCTCTTCGATCAGCTGTTCGTAGGTTCGGGCACTGCCCTCTTTCTCGAAGTCCCCGAGGCCAAGGCAGACGAGATAGTTTTCTTTGCGGTATTTTCGCGAGCCGACCTGTGCCATGATTTCGACATCGAACGTCCACTCCTCGGTCGTGAAGAAAAACCCGCCCGTAGCAGGATCAAATCCCGTAGCGTATTTGACGGTCTGCTTGCCGACCCACTCACCGACGAGGGCGTCGAACTCGGCCGACTGGATCATTCCGGAAGTATCCTCTGCGAGCGTGGTCACCTTGATCTGGGCTGCATCGGATGCGGTGTACTTCGGGTCGGTGGAGAGCGCCTTGACGGTGACCGTATATTCCGTACCCGGATTCAGGCCGCTGAAACGGGCGGAAGTTTCGGACGTGGTCGCTTCAGTGCCACCATTGAGCGAATAAGCATATACATTTGCATGCTCGACGGCCTGCCAGGTCACGGAGAAAGCGGTCTCCTCGACCGAACTCTGGGCGAGGACGGGTGCGACGAGCTGCGTCCCGTTGTTATTCCCGTTATCCCCGTCGTCACCGGAATCGGAATCGCTGCAAGCGGTAAAACCCAGCAACAGGGAAGCACACATTAAAATTCTGCTGATCTTTTTCATTGTCGTTCGTATTTATCGGTTTTGAAATTCTTACGTGATTTTTATTCGGCCTTTTCGGTCTTCTGTGTCTTCTCGATCCAGAAATCGGAGCCGCTCTTGCTGATCCCCAGCACGCAGACCGAATAGGAGGTTCCGGCGGCCAGTCCGGTCTTACGGATGGTCTGCGGCCCGGTATACTCGCCCTTGGTGGGCATCACCTCCTTCTTGAATGCCTCCAGTCCCCCGGCCATCAATACCTCCATAGCCAACGAAGAGGTCTTTGTGACATGGACGTAATATTTCTCGATGGCGGCATCGGGCGTACAGACGACATCAAACCCGTCGGACGCGACATTCTCGAACGTTACCGTCACTTCGCCCGACGCATCGGGAAGGGTCGTGGCAGGAGCCGATACGAGGACGGTCGTGAGCAGGTCGCCCGGGGCGTACCACCCTACTGCGTAGACGACATAGTCGGTTTCGGGTTTCAGCCCGGTAAATTCGAAGGGGTGGTCACCCTGTACGAGTTGTGCGGCAAGATACTCCTCGAAGCTGACGCCCGCAATCAGGGCCGAAGCGCTGAGCTTGCGGCGCACCGCCCCGATAAATTCCTCCGTCGAAGCGTATTTGTCGAAGTCGGACTTCAGGGCATAACCGCAATAGTAGGTTCGCGTCTTGCTTTTGGGAGATACGGATACGGAAATGCTGTTCATCCCGGTCTCGACAGCCGAAAGCATAAAGGGATTCTGTTCCATGGCGGCGGCGACCGTCAGCTCGGCGAATTCGGAGTCGAGGAACTGCACCTGTCCGGAAACGGCTTTCACACGCACGGTAGCCGGCATACCGGATTCCAGCCCGGTCACGACTGCCGACAGCCCCGTAACGGTCAGCTCCTCGCCGCCATCGACCGTATATACATAGGATGCCGCATCGGGAACGGCTTTCCACACGACCGTCGCGGAATTCTCCGTGGCGTCGCCCGCCGAGAGGACAGGAGCCGCCAGTTGCGTGGCCGGCAGGGTTGCCAGGGTGATTTGGGCGAATTCCGAATCCAGGTACTGCTCCTGCCCCGCGACAGCCTTTACCTTGACAGTATAGCTGCGACCGGGCTCCAGTCCGTCGAAGCGCACCGAAGGCTGTGTTACGGTCGTCTCGGCGCCACCGTCGAGCGTACAGGCGTAGGACGCGGCGTTCTCCACGGCATCCCAGGTCACGGCGACCGATACCTGCGTTACGGCGTCTTCCGCCAGGACGGGTGCGGCCAAAGCAACGGGATCCACGGGTTTTTCGTCATCCGAGCAACCTGCAAAAGCGGCCCCGAGGACAAAAAAAGCTGAGAAAAGTAGTTGTTTCTTCATAGCTGAAAAAGTTTAAAAATATTTGCTGCAAAAGTTCATTAACCTACTGATTCAAAGTCCATACAGCCCGAAAAAGATTGCCAGAAAAGGCTGTATGAACGAACGAATCGGTTTTTGTAAATATCGCTACGAATCGTCCATAAAGTTCTCATACCACGCCAAAAAGGCGAACAAGGCCGATAATCGGGAAAAACAAGGCGATAAAAGGGAATGACAGAATGTGACATTTTTTTACTATTTTTGCCTGCAACGTCACCCCTTCTTCATACATACGAAAACACATGGGCTATCTCGAACAGGCTGTGCGTTCACGGTGGGCCGTCCCGATGACGGCTTTCCTGATCCAACTGAGCCAATACTGGAATACGCTGGTAACGGTCACCTGGTGGTCGAAACGGGCGACCGTATCGGTCGTCTGGTTCTGCGTTCTGTGGCTGGCGACCATCCTGCTGCTGGAAATATTCCTGAACAGGCGGTTCCCATTCCCGGTACGTTGCCTGCTGGGCACGCTCGTCATCGCGGGAGTTATCCTCACGGCCATGCTGGTCATCTCGCTGCAGTCCGAAAAACCGTGGCTCACACTGGGATACGACGAAGTCGGGTATCTGATCATCACGTATACGATATGCCTGCTGATCGGCAGCATCGTACTGATGATCAACAAGGAACGCCGGCATGAAAAAGAGATCGAGATGCTCCGGATAGAGAACCTCAGCAGCCAGTACAACGCCATTGCCAACCAGGTAAGCCCCCACTTCTTTTTCAACGCACTGAGCAACCTCTCGTCGCTCGTACGCGGCGACAAGAAACAGGAAAGCCTTGAATACATCGGCAACCTGTCGGGCATATTCCGGTACATCATCCGCTTCAAGGAGTCGTCGCTGACGACCCTGGGCGAGGAACTGAATTTCATAAATTCGTACAAGCAACTGATGGACGTACGCTTCGCCGAAAGCTACACCTGCGAGGTCGACATCCCGCAGCAGGCGCTGAACATGCGCATGCCCAGCCTTTCGCTGCTGCCGCTGTTCGAAAATATCGTCAAACACAACGTCATCGACAGCGAGCACCACATGCGGATCACGATCTCGTTCAACGACAACAACGAATTGGTGATCGCCAACCCGGTCTATCCGAAGCTCACGCCGCCCGAATCGAACGGCATCGGGTTGACGAACCTGAGCAACAGGTACAGGCTGCTGCTGGGTAAGGAAATACGCATCGAGAAAACCGAGGGGGGGGTGACGGGGTATTCCGAGTTTTCCTGCCGATGGTCAAGATGAACATAAAGCATACGCGATGAGGGTACTGATCATAGAAGACGAAATGGGGGCCCTCGACGACCTGAGGAGCATCCTCGCGGAATCTGCCCCGGACATCCGGATAGCAGGCACGACGGAGAGTGTCATGCAAAGCGTCGCATGGCTGGAAAAGAACCCCGTCCCGGATCTGATTTTCATGGACATCCATCTGTCCGACGGTTCGGCTTTCGAGATATTCAGGCGGACGGCCGTCGAGGCGCCCGTGATCTTCACGACCGCCTACGACGAGTACGCCATCCATGCCTTCAGGGTCAACGCCGTGGACTATCTGCTCAAACCGCTCGCCATCGACGAGGTGAAACGCGCACTGGAAAAATACCGGCGGCTCAACCGGCCGCAGGTACTCCCGGATATCGAGAAATTGTATGAAATGATTTCCTGCCAGCGGACGAATTCCCGCAGGAACATTCTGGTGGCCTACAAGGACAAACTGCTGCCGATCCCGACGGAGAAAATCGCCTTTTTCTATTCGACCAAGGAGACATCGAGGGTATACCTCGCCGATGGCAGCAACTATGCCTACAACAGGACGCTGGAGAGCATCTGCGACGACATGGATCCCCGGGCATTCTGCCGGGTCAACAAACAATACGTCGTCGCCAGGGAGCACATCACGAGCATCGTCGTATGGTCGAACAGCCGCCTGCTGGTTTCGATGGATACCGAGACGCCCGAGCCCGTATTCCTGAGCAAGAACCGGGCTGCGGAGTTCAAAAAATGGATCACGGGATAAGTCCCGTCCCGGAAAAAACATTTACAGGCGTGCGAGGTATCCGTAGCGTACCAAATCCTCTTCGCCGCGGGTGAGGTGGGTCTGGCCGTCGGCCAGCACGTAGAGGCGGTCGGTGATATCCGTCACATGGCGGTGCATATGGTCGGTCAGGAGAATGCCTTTCGAGGATTTTTCCTGCCGGATCAGCGCCTTGAGCGTCGACACGTGCAGCGGAGCGACCTGCGAAAAAGGTTCGTCGAGCATGACGAATTGCGTCGGACTGCACAGGATCAGGTAGGATTCCAGAATACGCCGCTCGCCGCCCGACAGGGCACGGATCTTCGTACCGCGCAGTTTGCCGAACAACGGGAACCATGCCAGCAGGTCGTCCCACGGCAACCCGAAGTCGCGCAGTGCCCGGTCGACGGTCAGCCAGCCCGGGATAAATCCCTGCTGCGCGAGGTAGCGCACCTCGTCGGCCCGAAAACGGTCATGCCACACCCCGTCGATGCGCATCGACCGGAAATCCGCCCGCAGCGAACCGCACAGTATCTTCATCAGACAGCTCTTGCCGCACCCGTTGCGGCCGAGCACCGCCGTAACGCCGCCCGTTTCAACGGCGAGGTACACTCCCGAAAGGATGCGCCGGTCGCCGAACGACAACTCCACGGAGTCGATCTCGAGGATATGTTTCTCAGAGGGGTTCATAAAGGAAGGCGGCCGTCAGTTTCAATAACACATAACACAGGATAAAGTCCACCCCGCAACTCACGCCCAGCAGTTCGCGGCGCCGCACGCCGAGGTTGCGGTAGTAGAAAAACTCGTCGCCGTAGCGCCGGACGATCCAGACATAGAGATAAAGCGGATAGACCGCCGCCTTGCCCAACAGGCACCACGGGACGATTGTCGGGCCGTGGTTCGAGACCACCCATGCCAACCCGATACTCACGGCCATGCAAAAAAAGAACATGGCCGAATAATAAAAGCGGAGTATGAGCAGCAATTTCCGGATCATCGTCCAAATATACGAAAAAAGCGGGTGGAATACAGACCACCCGCTTTTTATTCGGCGTAAACGCCAAGTCGGCATCTCCGCAAGAGAACCCGCTGCGGGCAGGAAAGCCGGCGACGGCGTTACAGCGCCAGCGGCTCGCAGGGAAGCCCCCAGGCCTCGGCGACGGGCCGGTAGACCACTTTGCCCTGCACGATGTTGAGCCCCAGTTCCAGTTCGCGGTTTTCCTTGCAGGCACGGCGCCAGCCCTTGTCGGCGAGCTGGACGACGTAGGGAAGCGTAGCGTTGGTGAGCGCAAGCGTCGAGGAATAAGGCACGGCGCCGGGAATGTTGGCCACGCAGTAGTGCAGGATGCCGTCGACATAGTAGACGGGGTCTTCGTGCGTCGTGGGACGCGAGGTCTCGAAGCAGCCGCCCTGGTCGATGGCCACGTCGACCATCACCGAGCCGGGCTCCATCTCCCGGAGCATGTCGCGCGTAACGAGCTTCGGGGCCTTGGCGCCGGGGATCAGCACCGAGCCGATCACCAGGTCGGCATGTTTGAGCTCTTCGCGGATATTGTATTCCGAAGACATCAGGGTCTTGACGTTCTTGGGCATCACGTCGGCCAGGTAGGTGAGGCGTTGCAGCGAAATGTCGCAGATCGTCACGTCGGCCCCCGTCCCGGCAGCCGTACGCGCCGCGGCCGTACCGACCACACCGGCGCCGATGACGAAGACCCTGGCGGGCTTCACCCCCGGTACGCCGCCCAGCAGCTTGCCTTTGCCGCCGCGGGGTTTTTCGAGGAAATAACGCCCTTCCTGCGTGGACATGCGGCCTGCGACCTCGGACATAGGGATCAGCAGCGGCAGCGAACGGTCGGCACGCTCGACAGTTTCGTAGGCACAGCACACCGCCCCGCTGTCGACCATGGCATGGGTAAGGGGTTCGCTGCTGGCGAAATGGAAAAACGTGAAGACCAGCTGGTCTTTGCGGATCAGCTTGTACTCGGGGGCGATGGGCTCCTTGACCTTGACGATCATTTCGGCACGGGCATAGACATCCCCGATCGTGGGAAGGATCTCCGCCCCTACCGCCGTATAGGCCTCGTCGGCAAAACCGCTGTTCACACCGGCCGTAGCCTGCACATAAACCGTGTGGCCCCGCTTGACGAGCTCCTGGGCGCCTGCGGGGGTAAGGGCAACGCGATTCTCGTTGTTCTTGATCTCTTTGGGAATACCGATAATCATAAGGCTTGAAGTTTTTAGGTTTTTTTGCCTTTTAATTTACGGATTTTATCCGGAACAGCAAAAAAATCCGGCGATTTTTCACTTGCAGATCAAAATTTATAAGAGACTGTAAGGTAGAACGAACGCGGATAGGCATAGGTATAGCGCGTGGCGTGGGGTGCGAAATAGAGGGCGTCACCCGAACGGATACGCCGGACGCGCAGCGACTCGTAACCGCTGTAAACCGTATCGGCATCGCCCAGCAGGTTGCGCAGCATGAGCGAAGCGGTCAGCCGCGAACGGCCGAAATAGAAGGATTTGAAAAGCGAGGCGTCGAGCGTGGAGGCATCTCCGAGACGCTCCTGATGCGTAAAGGCATCGAACGCCTCCTGTGTAATGCCGCCCTGCCGCGCGATGCGCGCCGTACGGTGCAGGGGCGCAGACTCGACGTAACGCAGCCCCGCATATCCCGCCGAGGCGCGGAAACCCCATCCCCGGGGGCCGAAATAAGAGAGTTCGGCGCAAGCCGTAAGCTGGGGTGCGGCACCGAGCGTACAACCGCCCATGTGGCTTTCGGCACGGGTGTCGACGGCCGAATTGTCGACGTCGGAGATGACCGTGACGCGCGGGTTGCGGATATATTTGTACCGCCCGCCCGAACCGGCGAGCGAAAGGCTCCAGCGGTATGCCAGGCGGAGGTCGGCAGCGGCCTCCACGCCGCAGGCCATGCGTCCGATGCCCGTAACGGCCATGTCGCTGTAAACACCCGCCATGTCGTCGTAATAACGGCGGGACTGGATGCCGTCGAGCGTGGCGACGGCGAAGGCCATAATGCGGAGCGAAAGCCGTTCGCCAGTACGGGTGAAATTGAGCTCGGCGGCGTAGAAACGCCCGGCAGCGGGGTCGTCGACCGTACGGTTATTATACAACGGCTGGTAGAACAGGTCGGCGGCATCGGGCACCGCAGCCCCGGCTGCGGCCGATGCTTCGAGGTAGCTGCGGGGCGAGAAAGCCCACCCCACCAGTGCCTTGACCGTATAGGGCGTAAACCCCATCCGCCGCGAGCGCCCGAGGGACTGTGTCCCGGGAAAGAGCTCTTTCTCGTAATACCCGCGGCGCAGCACGACAGCATCGCCCAGCGCGAGGGCTACGTCGGCACGAAGGCGGTCGGAACGGTACTCGGCCGACAGGCGGACGGTGGCCTCGCGCGTCGAGAGCGCATAGTCGTAGCCGAAACGATCGCCCTCGCGGACGGTGCGGCCGGGATGGCGCAGGTCGTTTTGCAGAAGGTTGCCGTAGGTGTCGTCGTCCACGAGGTACTGGTCGATGTCGGTGATATGATCCGCCCCCAGCAGGTCGCGCATCTGTTTGTAGCTGCGCGTGCGGGCATGGCGGTAGGAAAAGCCGTAGCGGAGCGTCAGCCGTTCGTCCGGCGCGGTCGTAAAGAGGGCGTCGAAACCGAAGTTGCGGATACGTTCGGCGCGGTCTTCGAGCGTATAGACGGCATGTCCGCCCGCCATGCGGTTGCGGGCGATCAACTCGTCCCAGCAAACCTGCGTATAGCGCGCGTCGTTCGACCGCCATGCCAGTTCGGTTTCCCGGTCGCCCGTATAGCCGGGCAGGTAACGGTAATTGTCGGGCATGGGCGTACGGGCGTCGTACCACCCCAGGGCGCTGTATTTCCGCACCCCGTATTCGGCCCCGGCAGCCATGTCGAGCCAGGTCGCGGGCGACAGCCGCACGCAGTACGTAGCGGCGGCCAGCGGCACGAACTCGCGCCGCACGCGCGAATTGCGGACTTTGCCGTCCTGGAAACCCCAGGCCGGATTGTAGAGGTTGTCGCCCGTAAGGCGGAAAGCCTCTTCGACCGAAGAAAGGCGTGTGCCCCGTACCGACGGCGGGACAATGAGGAGGAATCCCAGCGTATGGCCCTCGCCCAAATGCCTGGCGGCACGGAATCCCGCCGTCAGGGCATTCGTGAAGACGCCTTCGACGTGCATGTCGCGCCCCGTGCGGGCCTCGACGGCGGCAGCGACATCCCAGCCGTGGCCCGCAGGCCGCGCAAAGGCGAGTTTCGCCCCGGCCAGGTAGTTGCGGTCGGTGAAACTGACGGAGGCGTGGTACGAAGGTTCCGCGAGCGCTCCGGCGAAGCAGAAGGTGCGTACGCCACCAGCACCGCCGATGGCCTCGGGCAATGCCGCGATCCCGGCACGGCGCTCTTCCCGAGCCCCGAGCAGCCGCAGCGAACCGAAATAGCGGGACGAAATCCCCAACCCGGAAAAGGAGGCCGCCTCCGAGGAGTAATGCTGCCCGCGGCGGCCGAGCGCGATGTAGGGCAGATTGAAGGCCGAAATGCTGCCGTAGAGGTCGGGCATGGTCTGGATTGCCCGGTAGAAAAGCGAGGAGTCGGTAAGCACGATGGGCGTACGCTGCTCATAACCCGTGCCATAGGGATAGTATTCGTCGTCGGGGAGCTGGGCCGCAGCTCCGCACACGACGAACAGGAAAACCACGGTAAGAGCGTATTTGCGGAGCATGCACAGGGACTTTTCAGAATACAAATATAACTATTTTAAACATGTTTTAAATAGCAACAATAAAAACCGCTGAATTTCGTCCTTTATGGCAGTTGTGCCGGCAGAAAATATTTTTTGATTTTTCAGAATCAAATAATAATATGATATACAAACTATTACGCGCACATAAGCACGGGGGGGGCTAACACCGTCCGCAAATTTGGAAAATCGGAAAACAAACCTCATATTTGTGAACTCTCAACAATCTCAAAGCGTCCTGACATGCAAAAAGCCCTCTTTCTCCTGCTGTCGGCAGCCATGCTGCTGTGTCTGCATCCGGCTGCCGCGCAACAACCCAACACCCTGACCGGGACGGTCACCGATTCGGCTTCCGGCAAAGCCGTCGGCTATGCCACCGTCTCGCTCCAGCGCGACTCGGTCACGGTCGTGAACGCCGTAGCCGCCAATTCGGACGGCCGCTTCTCGCTCAAAGCCCCCGAAACGGGCGACTACCAGCTCTGCATCACGATGGTAGGCTACACGCCCTACAAACAGGCCGTGAAAGTGCCCGCATCGGGCAAGGCGCTCGGCAAGATCGCCATCACGCAGGGTGTCGAGGTCGGCGACGTGGTGATCGAAGTCCAGAAACCGCTCGTAATGGCCGACGCCGAGAAGACCACCTACTCGGTTGAGGACGACCCGCAGGCTTCGACGAGCACGCTCGACGAGATCATCCGCAAGGTTCCGCAGCTCTCGCTCGACGGCGACGGCAACGTCCTGCTCAACGGACAGAGCAATTACAAGATATTGCTCAACGGGCGCAATTCGGCAACGATGAGCAACAATTTCAAGGAGGTGATCCAGAGCATGCCCGCCTCGCAGATCAGCCGCATAGAGGTCATCACCAACCCCTCGACCAAGTACGAAGCCGAAGGCGTGGGCGGTATCATCAACCTCATCACCCAACGCAAGAAGCAGTTCCACGGATACAACGGCAGCGTCGGCGCGAGCGTCACGGTGTTGGAGAACCCGGCCTACAACGGCAACGCCAGCCTCTCGATCCAGGCCGGGAAGTTCGCGGCAAGCATCATGGGCTATGCAGGCTACTACGACGGGGGCCGTACCCCCTCGGAATCGGAGTCGTGGCAGGAAAATTACGACTCGGAGAACCGCTACAACCGCAGTTACTCCGAAAACAAGGGCAGTTCGCGTTACGGCAACGTCGGACTGGACATGAGCTACCAGCCCGACACGCTCAACCTGATCACGCTCAACGGATGGCTGTGGCTCGGCCGCAGCCGCTACAAATCGCTGGGTACGAACGCGATCCTCGACCCCGAAATGAACCCGCTGCTGGAATACGGCAGCCGCAGCATCCAGAAATGGAACTACATGGGCGGCAGCGTCTCGCTCAATTACGAACACACCTTCGACAAGGAGGGGCATACGCTGACCATATCGGATGAAGTCGAGATCGACCCGGACAAAGGCCATACAGACCGGATATACAACGACGGATACAATTACAGGGCGTTGCAGGATGCGGACAACCGCATGACGGGCAACACCGTGCAGGTCGACTACGCCAACCCGCTGTCGGAGCACCACAAGATCGAGGCGGGGCTGAAACACATCTACCGCAACAGCACCTCCGACACCGACAACAAGCAGAGCGACGAATACGGCACATTCCCGATTGAAAAAATAAAATTCACGGGCATGGATTACCGCCAGCACGTGCTGGGCATCTACACCGGATACGGATTCACCTACACCAAATGGTCTGGACGCCTCGGTGCGCGCATGGAACGGACATGGAACGACGCCGACGTGGAGGAGACCGCCAAAGGCACCTACTCGTTTTCGAACCGCCAGTTTAACGTGGTGCCCTACCTGAGCCTGACATTCATCCCCAAGGTGAGCCACAACATTTCGCTCTCCTACACGCAGCGGCTCCAGCGCCCGGGCATCTACATGCTTTCGCCGGCCGAGGACGACACCGACCCCACGCGGCTGTCGTACGGCAACCCGGGACTGGAAGCGGCCGTATACCACACGATCAACCTCCAGTACGGCCACTATGCCGCAAAATGGAGCATGACCTTCGCACTCAACACCTTCCTGTCGAACAACAACATGTCGTCGTACTCCTTCTCGGACGGGGACGGCATCACGAACACCACCTACAGCAACGACGTCCGTTCGCGCAGCTACGGATTCAACGGTTCGTTCTCGTACCGCCCGTCGGAGAAGGTCAACCTCTCGCTGAGCTACAACGGCAGGTATTCGCAGAACGATTTCGACGCCATGGACATCCACACCGACCAGTTCACGTTAAGCCAGAACCTCAACCTCGACTTCGCGCTCTGGAAGGAGGCGCGGCTTATGCTGGGTGAGAATTATTCGACGGGGTATGCGTGGCTCGGCGGCAAATCGGAAAGCTACTACTACTATTACATGGGCATCAAACAGCAGTTCCTCAAGAAGAAGCTCGACCTGAGCATCATGTGCAACAACCCCTTCGAGAAATACCGCAGGAACAGGAACACCTCGGACACGCCGACCTTCGGCGGCTGGAGCGAATACAGGTATGCGTGCCGCAGCCTCTATTTCCGCGTCAGCTACCGCTTCGGCAAACAGAACGTCGGGGTGAAACGCACTGCCAAGTCGATCCGCAACGACGACATGAGCAGCGGCGCACAGGGCGGTGGCGGCGGAAGCACCGGCGGCGCACAGGGCGGAGGAGGGATGTAATCCCCCGCCGGCGATCCTGCCCGATACGCCGGACGCCGGCATCACCGCGTGGGCCATCATCGCAGGAGTCATCGCGGAAATCATTCCAGGAATCATCGCGGAAATCATCGCGGCATTTACGCGACCGTCTTTCCCCTGCTGCAAGGGACGACGTATACGGCTTCCGGGCGCGGCATCCATATCGACGAAAAGGGGCTGCAGAACAAGCAGCCGGAAACAGAAATCACCCCTGCCGGAGTTTGTTCCGGCGGGGGTGAAATCGTAAAATCGGACTTGCCGGACAGTCCCTTTGTTATTTGCAGCCTGCCGTGCAGCGCCCTGGCGGGAACACCCGGAGCGGTCATCGGTTACCCAATCCATGCGGATGGGGCCCGGATCATCGACCGCATGGATTTCATAGCCCGGCAAAAATATGAATAAAATGATTGTTTAATTCATATTTTTTAATTACATTGTGAACAATATAAAACACATGCTTCACAATCCTTTCATTAATCCTTTAAATTTACCGCCATGAAAAAACTTTTTTTACTCCGGAAAAGCCTGTTCATAGCTTTTGCGGCAGCGACCTGCGGACTCTTTTCTATAATAGGATGTGCAGCGCAAAAACCGGCAGCCGGACGGCAAGGCGAAGCGGCCGGAGGGGAGATCCGCCACGCACAAGCGTCGAAGGCACTGGAAGAGGGGCGGTTCGTGATCGAGGCGAATGAATTTTACCTCCCGGAGGACAAATCCCCGGTCAAGTCATCCACCGGCAACTACATTTCCATGGAAGGCAAACGGGGCGTTATCAGTTTCACCCCCGACCTCTTCCCGAAAACACCGCTGGGCAACCTGACCATAACGGACGACTCGGCGGAAATAACGCTGGAAAAGCGGAAAAAGAACGGAGACATACAGTTCTGCATGAGAATGACCGGGCCGGCGAATTCCCAGGACAGGAAGGTAATAATAACGCTGTACAAGGACACGGACAAATGCCATGTACAGGTTTCGAACGAACTTCTGGCATATCCCGTGGTCAAGTTCACGGGAGTGGTAAGGCCAGCGGGAGAATAACCGCGTCACCACCCGCAACGGCAACGGCCCCGCAAAGACGGGGCCGTTATCGTGAACCGTGCATCCGTAGCGGGATTTGCCGCGTTCGCAGGCGGGTCAGACGGTCTTGAGCACTTCGAGCAGCAAATCCCAGAACTTGGGAACCGTGGCGATTTCGAGCCTCTCGTCGGGCGAATGCACGCCGCGCAACGTCGGGCCGAAGGAAACCATCTCCAGTTCGGGGTATTTCTCGAGGAACAGGCCGCATTCCAATCCGGCATGGATCGCACGCACCTTGGGCTCCGCACCGAACAGGCGTTCGTAGGCGCCGACGGTCTTTTCGAGCAGTACGGACTGCGGGTTGGGCGCCCAGCCCGGATAACCGTCGGAATGGGCGACGTCGGCACCGGCCAGGGCGAATACCGATTCGACCATCTGCATGACATAGGTCTTGGCGCTCTCGACCGACGACCGCTGCGACGAGGTGACGACAATGCGGTCGTCGCCCTCGAATTTCACCGAAGCGAGGTTGGTCGAGGTCTCGACCAGCCCCGGCATGGCGAACGACATGGCGATCACGCCGTTGGGAACGCCCACCAGCGAGTAGACCAGCCCGAACTGCGTCCGGGCATCGAGCACCTGGTCGACCTCGGGCATCTCGTTGAGCGTAATCTTGAAATTGGGCTCGCGGAAACGGAATTCGGCTTTCAGGTCGGCGGCAAAGAGGTCGTAGCGTTTGACGAACTCGGACTTGAACCGTGTCGGGACGCCGAAGATGGCGTACGCCTCGCGCGGGATCGCATTGCGCAGGTTGCCGCCGTTGAAATAGCTCAGCTTCAGTTCGAACGACTGCATGCCGTCCCACAAGAGGCGTGCGACGGTCTTGTTGGAATTGACGCGTCCCTTGTCGATGTCGTCGCCCGAGTGCCCGCCCTGCAGGTCGGAGACGTCGACGCGGAAGAAGGAGTAGTTCTTCGGCGCCTCCTCCATCGCATACCGGAACGTGGCGATGGTGTCGATGCCGCCGGCACAGCCGATGAAGATCTCGCCCTCGTCCTCCGAGTCGAGGTTGATGAGGTATTTGCCCGTGAGCATCTCCTCGCCCAGTTCGAAAGCCCCCGTAAGGCCGGTCTCCTCGTCGACCGTAAAGAGCGCCTCGACGGGCCCGTGCTGCACCGCGGGGTCGATCATGACGGCCAGTGCGGCAGCCATGCCGATGCCGCAGTCGGCACCCAGCGTCGTACCTTCGGCCCTGACCCACCCGCCGTCAATGTGCGTGCGGATCGGGTCGTTGTCGAAATCGAACTCCACGTCGGAGTTCTTCTCGCAGACCATGTCCATGTGGGACTGGAGGATAACCGCCGGGCGATCCTCGAAGCCCGGCGTGGCGGGTTTGCGCATCACCACGTTGCCGATGGCATCCTTCTTATACTCGATGTTGTGCTTCCGGGCGAAATCGACCAGGAATTCGATGATCTTGCCCTCCTTCTTCGAGGGGCGCGGAACCCGTGTGATGGCATCGAACTGCTCCCACACGATCCGGGGTTCAAGGTTTACTATTTCAGACATAATCTCCTAATATAATTTACAGGCACATCGCCGGGTTGCCGCCGGCCGTAACGCCGGGCGTACGTCCCTCGATTTCCGCCCATTCCATGACAATATTTACAACGGCAGAAAGACGCTCCGAGGATGGGGTATCTACAAGAATTCTTCCGGCCGAAGATTTTCAAATACAAATATACGAAAAACAGCGTAATTCACGGTATCCCGCGTCCGGTTTTTTGCATTTCCGGCTGGCTGCGACGGCCGAAAATTTGCTTTTGCCCCCCGCTTCCACTATCTTTACGGGAAAATACGGAACTCTATGACGGATTTCAGGATAGGACACGGATACGACGTACACGCGCTGGCCGACGGGCTGCCCCTGGTGCTGGGCGGGATCGAAATTCCGCACACGAAAGGATTCGTGGCGCATTCGGACGGCGACGTGGCGATACACGCCGTATGCGACGCACTGCTGGGCGCCGCAGCGCTGGGCGACATCGGGATGCACTTCCCCGACACGTCGGATGACTTCAAGGGCATCGACTCGAAAATACTGCTCCGAAGGGTTGCGGCGCTGCTGCGCGAAAAAGGATATGAGATCGGGAATGTCGATTGTACGATCCGGATGCAACGGCCCAAATTGCGGCCGCATATCGACGCCATGCGCACCGCGATGGCCGGTGCAATGGGCGTAGGCGATGACCGGGTATCGGTCAAAGCTACGACCACAGAGCATCTCGGTTTCGAGGGGCGCGAAGAGGGGGTTTCCGTCTCCGCCGTGGCACTGATATACAAAATGCAGGCCAAACCGGGCGAGGAAACCGTCGGATAAGGGCTTCCCGGTTCGCGGGCTGCCCGACATCAGTGAAAGCCGCCGCTCAGTCCAGTCGCCGGAACTTGGGATCGCCGATCCGTTTGTCCCAGAGCCACCCGACATAGCGCATGACAAGGTCGGGAGCCGTCAGCGTCAGCACCGTCTCGCCGGTGGCGGTCGAAACCTCGAAGCCGGCATGGTAGGGCGTATCGCCGTCGGCAAAACCGAAGGAGATGCGCCAGCCCCACGCCAGGCGCTCGGCCCGGTAACCGGACAGGGACGGCGAGTCGAAATTGAGCACGTAAAGATACTGCGTGATGCCGCGCTCGGTCGGCAGGTGCACCCCGACGTGGTCGATGAACATGCCGAAAAAGTAATAATCGGTATAGATGCTACGGATCATGCCGCCCGGTACCTCCTGCATACTGTTCGGGAAAAACATGTAGTCGCGCGACTGTACCAGCGAGTCGATCTTCTGCGCATAGAGCTTCGCCCGGTAAGCACGGCGTTCGGGCCGTGTCATGCTGCGCATGGACTCCTCGTAGACGGTCGTATGCTCGACGACCTGCACAGGGGGCTGCTGGACAGGAACCACAGTCGTCTGGGGCACGCTGTCGACGGCGGAAGTGCCCAGCGTGAACTGCGGGACGGTCTGCGCGGACTGCGCCACAGCACCCGAGACCCCGAAAACAAGGGCGCAAAGGCACAAAATCCGGACTACCACCCGCCGCGCAGGAGCAAAAGCCCCCGCCGGGGCGGGGGCTCGCAATCCGGGAAGGATTATCGTTGCAGCGGCATCCCGCCGCGACGGGAAGGACGGGAAGGGGGCGCCGCATCCCGTCCGGCGATACATCCCGGAACTCATGGTCAATAGAGCTGTGAAATGGTGCCCGAATACTCCACGGGGTTATACCATGGGTTGGTGATGGTCAGGTTGGCACCGCCCGTACGGGAAAAAATCTCGAAGGTGAAGGTATAGGTCGACGCCGAGAAAAGCGAGGTGGAGAAGGTTACCATCCAGCCTTCGTGGGTCTGCTCGGTGGTATAGCCCTGCACGTTGGGCACGGTGTAGTTGATGATGGTCGTGTAATAAGGCGGCACATAGCCCTTGACATAAGGCAGGCAGATGTCTACCGTGCCGTCCCAGACACCCACGTTGAAGGCCGGGTTGATGATCTGGCGCATGGGGCCGGCCGGCTGCCGCTGCATGGTCTGGGGGTTGAACTGGAAGTTACGCGAAAGGATGACCGAATCCATCGTTTTCTCAAAATCTGCGATACGTTCCGCACGTCTCTTTTCACGCACCTCGCGGCGTTCTTCCTTGGGCGACAGAATCTTTTTCTGTCCGATCACGGTGGCGCAGACTGCGCACAGCAGCACGCTCACGACGATAATGACTGTTTTTTTCATAGCACATAAAAGGTTTATACGGCCATGAAAAATGCAAATACGGTGCCTAACTGCCTAAAGTCGTGACTAAAGACCCAGTTTTTTCAGAAATTCGCCCGTATAGCTGCGTGGGGCGCAGGCTATTTCGTGCGGAGTGCCCGCCGCGACGATCTCGCCGCCGGCCGCCCCGCCTTCGGGGCCGATGTCGATGATGTGGTCGGCGACCTTGATCACGTCGAGGTTGTGTTCGATGACGATCACCGTATTGCCGCGGTCGACGAGTTTGTTGAGCACATCGAGCAGCAGGCGGATGTCCTCGAAATGAAGCCCCGTCGTAGGTTCGTCGAGGATGTAGAGCGTACGCCCCGTATCGCGCTTGGACAGCTCGGAGGAGAGCTTGATACGCTGGCTCTCGCCGCCCGAGAGCGTGGTGCAGGGCTGTCCGAGCGTGAGGTAGCCGAGGCCGACCTCCTGGATGGCACGGAGTTTCTGGTGGATGGCAGGGATATTCTCGAAGAACTCCACGGCCATGTTGACCGTCATGTTCAGCACGTCGTCGATATTCTTGCCTTTGTATTTCACTTCGAGCGTCTCGCGGTTGTAACGGTGTCCCCCGCATGCCTTGCAACGCACGTAGACGTCGGGCAGGAAATTCATCTCGATGGTCTGGACGCCCGCGCCGCGGCACTCCTCGCAGCGGCCGCCCTTGACGTTGAACGAGAAGCGCCCCGCCTTGAAGCCGCGGATCTGGGCGTCGGGCGTCATTTCGAACAGTTTGCGGATGTCGGAAAAAACGTTCGAATAGGTCGCCGGGTTGCTGCGCGGCGTACGGCCGATGGGCGACTGGTCGACGACGACCAGTTTGTCGATATGGCTGATGCCTTCGACGCTGTCGTATTCGAGCGGCTGCCCGAAGGAGCGGTAGAGCTCCTTCGAAAGGATCGGGCGCAGCGTCTCGTTGACGAGCGTCGACTTGCCGGAACCGCTGACGCCCGTCACGCAGATGAACTTGCCGAGCGGGAATTCGGCCGTGACGCTCTTGAGGTTGTTGCCCCGCGCCCCGCGGATCACGATGCACTGCCCCGTGCCTTTGCGGAGCGTTTCGGGAATCCCGATACGGCGGCGTCCGGTGAGGTAGTCGGCCGTGATGGAATCGGAACGCAGGATGTCGTCGATCGTACCCGCGGCCATGATATGACCGCCCTTGCGTCCCGCACGGGGGCCGACGTCGACGATGAAGTCGGCGGCGCGCATCATGTCCTCGTCGTGTTCGACGACGATCACCGAGTTGCCGGCATCGCGCAGCTCCTCCAGGCTGCGGATCAGGCGCCGGTTGTCGCGCTGGTGCAGGCCGATCGAGGGCTCGTCGAGGATATAAAGCACGTTGACCAGCTTCGAGCCGATCTGCGTGGCGAGGCGGATACGCTGGCTCTCGCCGCCCGAGAGCGAGCGCGACGAACGCGACAGCGACAGGTACCCCAGCCCTACGTCCATCAGGAAGCGCAGGCGTTCGCGGATCTCCTTGACGACCTCCTGCGCGATCTTCCACTCCTTGCCGGTCATATAGTCCTCGATGTGCGCCACCCACTCCGAAAATTCGGTGATCGACATGGCCGACACGTCGGCAATGCTCTTGCCGCCGATGCGGAACTGGAGCGCCTCCTTCTTGAGGCGCGAACCGCCGCAGACCGAACATTTGCGGTAGACGAGGAATTGCTCGCGCCATTTCTGGCCGTGTTTGGAGTCTTCGTCTTCGGTACGGCCTATATATTCGGCGACGCCCTCCCACGAGACGAAGTGGTTGCCGCCCGAAGAACTGAACTCCGAAAGGTTGATGGTCAACGGCTCGGAATCGCCGTACAACACCGCATTCAGCCCCGGTTCGGGCAGCGACCCGACGGGGTCGTCGAGCGTGAAGTCGTAACGCCGCCCCAGCATTTCGAGGATGGCGAAAAGCATGTTGTTGCGGTATTTGCCCAGCGGTTCGACGGCACCCTCGCGCAGCGAAAGCCCCATGTCGGGAATGATCTTCCCGACGTCGAAGACGGCTTCCTCGCCCAGCCCGTTGCAATGCGGGCAGGCGCCTTGGGGCGAGTTGAACGAAAAGGTATGCGGCGCGGGGTCTTCGAACGCGATACCCGTCGAGGGGCACATCAGGTGGCGGGAGTAGAAGCGCTGCTGTTCGGTACCGTAGTCGTAGACGGCCATCGTACCCTTGCCCTGACGCATGGACTCCTTGAGCGAGGTCATCACCCGGTCGCGGGCCTCCTCACCGACGACCAGACGGTCGACCACCAGGTCGATGGTGTGTATCTTGTAACGGTCAAGGCGCATACCGGCCGAAATCTCGCGGATCTCGCCGTCGATACGGGCATAGATATACCCCTTTTTAGCCAGCGACTCAAACAGTTCGCGGTAATGCCCCTTGCGGCCTTTGACGATGGGAGCCATCAGGGCGATCTTGCGCCCCGTGAAGCCCGTCATAATGAGCCCGGCGATCTGCTCGTCGGTATAATGCACCATCTCCTCGCCCGTGACGGGTGAATAGGCGCGCGACGCGCGCGCGTACAGCAGACGCAGGAAATCGTTGATCTCGGTCACGGTACCCACCGTGGAACGGGGATTTTTGTTGGTGGTCTTCTGCTCGATGGCGACCACGGGGCTCAGGCCCGTAATCTTGTCGACATCGGGACGCTCCATCGTCCCCACGAACTGGCGGGCATAGGTAGAAAGCGTCTCCATGTAGCGGCGCTGTCCCTCGGCATAGATCGTGTCGAACGCCAGGGACGACTTACCCGAACCGGAAAGGCCGGTTATGACTACCAGTTTACGGCGCGGGATCTCCAGGTCTATGTTTTTCAGGTTGTGAACCCGGGCCCCCAGTATTTTGATCGTGTCTTCTTTCATCATCGTAGTCAAACGTACCGGAAGCCCCGTTTAGTGTGCGGGCTCTCCGGCGCGAATATCGTACAAAGATAGCGCATACCGGGGGCAATACCAAATTTTTCGGAAATCAGAATTCCAGTTCGAAGCCGTCTGCATCCATCCACGCCGGGAACTCCTCGCGGAAGGCCGCCTGCGCCTCGGAGTCGAATTCGGCGACGAGGGTCTGCTCCCGCTCACCGGCATCGGCCAGCGTGGCGCCACGGAAGTCGACGAGCGCCGAGTCGCCCGCATAGGAGGCATCGGGATCCGTGCCCACGCGGTTTACGCCTGCCAGGTAGCACTGGTTTTCGATGGCCCGCGCCCGCAGCAGCGTACGCCACACCTCGCGGCGGTCGTCCGCCCACGAGGCGCTGCACAGAATGGCATCGCAATCGCCCCGGTTGCGGCTCCACACCGGGAAGCGCAGATCGTAGCAGATCAGCAGCAGGAACCGGAACCCCATATATTCCACCACCACGCGGCGGTTTCCCGGAGTATAGTCGCGCGCTTCGCCGCCGGGACGAAACAGGTGCCGCTTGTCGTACCAGGCAACCCCGCCCGAAGGCTTCACGAAAAACATCCGGTTGCGGAACTCCTCGTTTTCGGCGATGACGACGCTGCCCACGACGGCTTTGCCGTATTGTGCCGCCCAGCGCCGCATGGTCGTGGCGACAAGCCCGTCGGCAGGCTCGGCGACACGGGCGGGGCACAGCTTGAACCCCGTGGCAAACATTTCGGGCAGCACGGCAATATCAGCATCGGCCGCCGCGACGACAGGTTCCAGACGTTCCAGGTTCCGGGCGGTATGTTCCCATTCCATGTCGACCTGGCAGACAGCAACACGTATTTTCATAGAAAAACTCCGTTTTGTAAACAAATATATAAAATTTTCTTACAGATCGCACCTGCGGGAATAAAAAACATGGAGGTTTGTAAGGCAGGGCGGCAACAGAGGGAACCGGGCATACAAAACGGACACGCAGGGCGGCACCCTTGCGGCAGTGCATACGGTTCGGCGATGAAAAGCAATGCAGGGAAACAGGGCGCAGGCAGCCGGGGGCAACCGGCCGAGGCGGACGACCTTGAGGACGACCTGTCCAGACAACCTATCCAAACAATCTGCCCAGACAACCTATCCAAACGACCGGACGGAGACAGGTACGGGCGGCCGACGCCGACCTGTACGCCTCAATGCGCCCCCAACCGCCACACCGTGACCGACGAGGCATTGCCGCGCTGGTGCAGCAGCGAAATCCGGCAGGGCACGAAATCCGAAGCCCAGCAGTTCCAGACGTCGACGAACTGCTGGGGATTGCGTTCGGCAAGCGGGAACCAGGTGCTTTGTACCTGCACCATGATGCGGTGTCCGGCGCGGAACGTATGGGCGATGTCCGTCATCCGGAAAGGCACCCGCGCCGGAACACCGGGCGTAAACGCCTCGGGACGCGAGAAACTGCGGCGGTAGCGGCCGCGCATGATGTCGCCCCGCACGAGCATCCGGTAGCCCGGCAGCGGATCGTCCTCGGGGAAAAGGTCGATCAGCTTGACCACGAAATCGGCATCGGTCGTCGAAAGCGTCACCTCCAAGTCGGCATCGACCGGGCCGACGAGGGTCATATCCTCTTCGAGAGGCTCCGAAACGAACGTCAGCACGTCGGAACGGCCGGACAGGAAACGCTGGTCGGCGACCATATACTCTTTGGGACGGCGCAGACCGGAAACCTCGCAGTACGGCACGGGATCGGAAGGATCGGAGACATAGGTACTTGCGGATGTTTTGGCCGTCGGGCGCCGGGTATCGAGGATGCCGCCGCCGGCGAGGTACAACGTCAGTTTCCGGGCCCCGCGCGACAGAAAGCGGCCGAAAGTATGCCAGCGGTTGTCCCCCGAGGAAAAGACCGCGGCGGCCGGCAACGGAGCCGCTTCGTCCGTATTGCCGTCGCGGAGGTAGTGGTCGAAGAACGGCACCTCGAAATGCTCCATATAATATTCCCACGAGGCATCGCTGCCGAAATCGAACGCCCCGAGCGTCCGGCCGCCGTTACGCCACGCCCCATGCGCCCACGGGCCCACGACCAGATGGCACGGCGTCGAAGGGCTCTGCCTGTTCAGGGCCCGGTAGAGGTTCCACGCCCCGAAGCAGTCCTCGGCATCGAACGTCCCGCCGACGATGAGCACCGCGGGCTGGACGTTGTAACAGGCACGGCGCAGGTCGCGTTCCTGCCACCAGGCGTCGTAATCGGGATGCGCGGACATCTCTTCCCAGAAGGGGTTGGGTTTCAGCAGCCCGGTAAGTTCCGCAAGCGCCGTATGCTCCAGGAAGAACGTCCGCTCGTCGGGCTGGGTCTGCCGGGACATGGAGGGCATTTTCGCGGCCGGAACACGTCCGGGAGGGGTATTCATGCTGCTCAGGAAGCGGTAGGAGTCGGTGAGCATCAGCACCCCGTTGTGATGCACGTCGTCGCCCATGAACCAATCGGTGACGGGAGCCTGCGGAGAGACGGCCTTCACGGCGGGATGGCCGCAAAGGCCGCCCATCATGGCGTAGAACCCCGGATAGGAACACCCGGCGAATCCCACCCGGCCGTTGTTGTGCGGGATGTGCCTGACCAGCCAGTCGACCGTGTCGTAGCTGTCGGTCGTCTCGTCGGTCTCACCGCTGCCGGCGGGCCGGACATGCTCGAAGTCGCCCTCGCTCATATAGCGCCCCCGGACATCCTGCATGACGATGATATAGCCGCGGTCGACGTAGCTGCGCAGATAGCCTTTCTCAAACCCCTGCGGGAAGCGTCCGGCACCATAGGGCCCGCAGCCGTAAGGCGTACGAAAAATGATGACGGGGGCTTCGCCGGGCGCCTTGGGCGTATAGACCGCCGTGTAGAGGGCTACGCTGTCACGCATTGCGATGCGGTACTCGGCCTTGTCGTACAGCTCGGCGACGGGCTGCCCGGCAAAGGCCGCAACGGCGGCGAGCAGGCCGGTCAACAGGAGCGCGAAAAATCCACGGATTTTCATAGCAGGAAGGTTAAGGTTCGTTTTCGAAAGTTACGCTTTTTTCCGCAAACGCCCAAAAGTCGGCACGAACGGGGAGTACGGATCGGTGCTGCCCGATCCCACTGACTCCCGAAAAGGGATGCGGCCGCTCCCGCACCGCGGAACTTGGCCGGGAAAGTTGCAATCCCGCGAAAATAAACGTACTTTTGCAGGCGGTCAATTCCGCAATAACGATATGCTCAGAGCAGGACGCACCCAGAAACTTACCGTAAGCCGTGTTTCGGACTACGGATTATACCTTACGGACGAGGAACAGAACGAGGTTCTGCTGCCCAACCGTTATATATCCCTCACAGACAAACCCGGCGACGAAAAGGAGGTTTTCGTTTACCACGACTCGGAAGACCGCCTCGTTGCGACTACCGAAACGCCGCTGCTCCGCGCCGGAGAGGCGGGTTACCTGCGCGTGGTGGACAAGACCGTGCACGGGGCATTCCTCGACTGGGGATTGCATGGCAAAGACCTCTTCCTGCCCAACCGCAACCAGCAGGGCGGCATCCTCGCGGGACGGAGCTACATCGTATACCTCTATGAAGACAGCATCACGGGGCGCTGCGTGGCGACCACCAAGCTCAAGGGCTTCATCAACAACGACCTGATCACGGTGGAACCGCGCCAGGAGGTAGACCTGCTGGTCGCCTCGGAAAGCCCGATCGGTTACCGCGTGATCGTCAACAACCGCCATTGGGGCATGCTATACCGCAACCAGGTATTCCGCCCCGTAGCCATCGGCGACCGCATGAAGGGATACGTCCGCAAAATCACCGAGGACAACCGTATCGACGTGAGCCTCCAACAGGAAGGATATGCGCAGGTCAAGGATTCGGCAGAGGTTTTGCTGCAACTGGTGATCGGCAACGGCGGGCACTTGCCGTTGAACGACGACAGTTCCCCGGAGGAGGTGAAACGCCTTACGGAGATGAGCAAAAAGGTCTTCAAACGCTCGCTGGGCGTGCTGATGAAACGCGGCGCGGTCGAAGTGGGCGAAGACGGGATAAAAGTCAAACGGCAATAATGGGTAAAATGAACACGGCGGAACGGGTTTCGCGCGAGATGTCCGACAATTTCGTCTTCCAGCGGTCGCTGCTGGCTTACCATGCCGCGGCGCAGCGCATCGGCGGCGACGTATTGGAGATCGGCACGGGGGCGGGTTACGGTATCGAGGTGGTGGCACCCCATGCACGGAGTTTCATCACGGTGGACAAATTCGCCCCGGCAGCGGAGCTTACGCGGCATCCGCATGTCGAATTCCACCAGGCCGTAGTGCCGCCGCTGGCATTCGCGGCCAACAGTTTCGATTTCGTGATCTCGTTCCAGGTGATCGAGCATATAAAGCAGGACGTCGAATTGGTGCGCGAAGTGAAACGGGTACTTAAACCGGGCGGCAAGTTCATCGTGACAACCCCCAATGCACCGATGTCGCTCACCCGCAACCCATGGCACGTACGGGAATATACGGCGGAACAGCTGCAAAACCTGCTGGAGCATGAATTCCGCTCGGTCGAAGCCCTCGGAGTCGCAGGCAACGGGAAAGTCATGGCCTACTACGAACAGAACCGCCGCAGCGTGGCACGCATCACGCGCTTCGACATCCTGGATCTCCAGCACCGCCTGCCCCGCCGCCTGCTCCAGCTACCCTACGACATCCTGAACCGGATCAACCGCCGGAAGCTGCTGAAGGCAAATACCGACCTCACGTCCTCGATCCGGATGGAGGATTACCGCATCTGCCCGGTGTCGGACGATTGTTTCGACCTGTTTTACGTGGCCGAAAAATAGCCGCTGAGCACCCTCGGATTACAATCGGTTTACTATAAAAAAGAGCAAGCAGCCTCATGCGGGGCTGCTTGCTCTTTTTAACGGCTCGTCCGAGCGCTCGTCATGTTTAATATTCCTCTTCGTTGAAGAAGAAATCGTCTTTCGACGGGTAGTCGGGCCAAATATCTTCGATAGATTCGTAAATCTCACCCTCGTCCTCTATTTCCTGCAGATTTTCGAGCACTTCGAGAGGCGCACCCGAACGCACGGCATAGTCAATCAGTTCATCTTTCGTAGCGGGCCAGGGAGCATCTTCCAGCTTCGATGCCAATTCAAGTGTCCAGTACATAGTTCCAAGTTTTTAAGTTCCCAAATATCAGCGGATTAACATCAGGCAATAATCGCTATTCCGCTATCACTGATTTGCAAAAGTATAAAAAAAACGAGAAAAACAAAGAAAAAATTACAAAACATCCATGCGCACGCATCAATAAACTGGAATACAAAGCTTTATGGAATCCACAAGGTCTCCTCGACGCCGTAATGCTCTGTGAGCGTGCGCCCGAGCAGATAGAAATAGTCGGAAAGGCGGTTCAGCCACATCAGCACGATGGCATCCGTGCCGTATTTTTCATCGGCACGCAACGCGGCACGCTCGGCACGCCGGCAGACCGTACGGCACACGTGGCACATCGAAACGACGGCGTTGCCGCCCGGGATCGTGAATTTGTCGATCGGTTTGAGCGCGTCCTGCATCGCGTCGATACGGCCTTCGAGCCAGTTGACGGCCTCGGGAGCCAGCGGCGCGACCTTCCCGCATCCTGTTTTCCCGCACGCCAGCAATGCCTCGACGGTCATCAGGCGTGACAGGATACGGTTCAGGTCGTCGACATAGGGCGACAGCGCAGCTTCCGCACGCATGTTGTCGCAGAGCAAAGCCGCAAATGCTGCCAATTCGTCCACCGTGCCGTAAGCCTCGACCCGTTCGTCGGTCTTGAAAACCCGTTCGCCGCCGACAAGGGAGGTCGTTCCCTTATCGCCTTTTTTCGTGTATACTTTCATATCCGAAAATTATTGTGAAATCATTAAACAATTAATATTCAAACAAATAAACCAAATAATGCGCTACCAATAGTAACAAACAAGAAACAAATTTATAAAAACGCGCTATCGACAATAATGCCCTGCCAAAGATAATTATTTTTCATGAACTCCCCGACCTGTTCAACCGGAACGCACCAGCACCCTATCAAATTTTATAGCAAATTCATAAAATCGTTAAAAGTTGGCTTTTTTGAAAAAAGTTCCGTGTGTGTAAAGCCGTGCCCGGCGAGGTTTGCAGCGCGTAAAATAATAAAATATCACCCCCTACCCCCTCTCGCCTATGCGCCGTTGTTGCCCCTACTCGTGCCTTCTGTTCGCACTTCGCGCGTGCGGCGCGGTACTGCCGCCTCACCGCATACATGCAGCGTATAGGCCTATAATGCATTCGGCCAACTTGCCCGCCTGCGACAACTGCCGGGCCAGTGCTTACCGCCGCACGATGCGACCAGCTGCACGCCGTCCGCATTGGTGCCAGGGGAAGGGGCTTCCAGCTGTACGACCGCGAAGCGTTACCAACCATCCAGCCAAGAACCGGACAAATAGAACACACAAAAGCGGGCCGGCATAAGCCGGCCCGCCGCCGTGGCATATGGCGCCACCCGTGGAAGGTAAGAGATACTAATTACATTCGTGTATATCTATTCGCCCAAGTGCGGAAACCTCGACAATATAGCCCGTGTTCGTTTGGTGCACTGCTTCCACACGTAACGTAAAGCGGAACAGAAGCCAGCAGGAAAAGGCAGTGAGCACCACCAGCGCGGCGGCCTTTATGGTATTGTTAGTGCTTTTCATGGTTCGAGTATATTATATTAAGTATGAATAATGCCCAATCTATCGAGCGGCGCGCCTCTTCTTCACTGATATAGTAGCAATTAAATTCGTCATAAAGGTTACCATTTTTTGCCCTTTCCCGAATTGTATTTCGTTCTTCTTCGCTGTTGCATAGTATTTCAACGGGTCGCGGCTCGTGGTAGTCTGAGAGCCGCACGCCGTATACCTGAACGGCATACAATGTAAGTTTATAATTCTGATTCATTATTTCCGGGGTTATTATGCTATATAATCGTGCGCGTATCCTATCAGCCTCCAGTTAGACCCATCGAACCAAATGCGGCGGTAAATTGTAGCAAGTTTCACGGGGTGCACCTCGTAGGCGCAATATATTGCCCATAATTCACGGGCGGCCTCTTTTCTTGTTTTCATGGCTTTCGGGGGTTAGCAAATACAAGACATTAACATTCTATATGCCTGGAAATACGCGCGGGCCTGCACGTCCTGCCAGCCCTCCCGATCGTTGGGGGCTTTGTTGCCGTTGTCGGTGCGTTTTAACTCCGAGGGAGTGCAGAGGTTTTTTGCTATATCCCCGTCGTAGATCAGCGCGCCCCCGCCATAACAATAGGCGTTCCAGTCGTCCGCACCGTTTAATAATGTTTCTTCATTGAGTTCCGGAATTGGTCGGCCGTTGTTATCGCAATACTCGCAAATGTCTATGTAGCTTCTCAGCAGATTGAGCGCAAAACCTTTCACGCCTCGATCCCAACACGACCGCGTTTTAACGGCTTCCAGACGTGCCCGGATTTCATTTACTTCGTTCTTCCAGTTGTTGGAGTTGTTCGCAGCAGTAGCCGCGTTGTTCGATTGGTTTTTCATGATGTGAGTAAGCTATTTTTTGAGGAACAAAAATAGCGGCGTTCCTCTTACCCGCTGCTTACTCACTTTGATAGGTGGTTGCGCTGCCATTACAACAAACGCACGGGGTGAACGCCGCTAATATTTCGCGATGTGCATAAAAAATGCACCTTGATTCGGTGCCGCTGCACCTATCATTAGTAAGTAAGCATTGCAAAGATACAACCATTTTTCGAACAAACAAATATTTTTCGGATTTTTTTGCGAAATTTTTTACCCGGATATATACCAATACAAGAAAATCGGCGTTTTATTTGCGGGTCTCAAATATTAGACCTATATTTGTTGTAAATAAATGAAAAAACATGCCTACAATTTTAGAAATATTCGGGCTTCGATTCTATTTCTATTCGGACGAGCATTTACCGATACATGTACATATAGAGCACGGCGGGAACGATGCAAAAGTAGAAATATCAACCCGTAAAATAATATACAACCGTGGAATAAAGGCAAACGATATGCGCCGGGCGTTGGAAATTATAGAACTATATGAGGCGGAAATTATCGCTAAATGGTACGAATATTTTGACAAATAAATATTAATAACATGGAACGAATTTCGAAAATACAGTTTGAAGGCGGCCGTATATATATGGCGGCCGATACGGGCAAAATCTATTCGCGTCCCTTGGAAGCGTTTCCAGCACTCAAAGAAGCCACCGACGAACAGCGCGCGAAATATACTATAAATAAATATGGGGACGCGATCCGATGGCCGGAAATTGATGAAGATATACATATATCGAATTTTTACGAAACCGCGGAACCGGAACCAGACAACGCGATAGCGCGGGCGTTCAATCGGTTCCCGTGGTTGAATGTATCAGAAATTGCGCGACGGATAGGTATACATAAATCGTTGTTATCTAAATACATTTACGGCACGAAAAAGCCATCCAAACAACGGGAAGCGGATATATTAGACGCCCTGCGGGAAATGGGGCGGGAATTAGCAAATATATGAAAAATACGGCAAAACTATGATAACAACGAATCTAGAAAACTTGCAAAACGACATAGAAAAATATTTTAATACTGTCGTAAACGATTCCGAAATAGTGATCGCCGCCCAGGCCGACGGCATAGGCGTCGTAATTATGCCGTTTGAGGAGTACAACAAAATGACGTTGAACGCTGGGCGGGTTATTGATCCAAGCCACAAATGAAAGCATAACCCCAAAGGAAAGGACAGAAAGGCGGGGAAATTCCCCGCTTTTTTCATGCCCGGGGTTCGCTGCCGCTTTTGTCGCGAATATTTGCAAAATTTGCGACATTCGCAGCCATGAACGTTTGCAGCGACATTCGCAAAGTTGCGAGCATCCGCAGAGCCTCGGACATTCGCAAAGATATTCGCAGTCACATTCGCAAAGTTTTTTCACCCTGGCCACATTCGCAGGGATTCGCAGCCGCGGACATTCGTAGGCGCATTCGCAGCCCGCGCAGCTGCTTTTCGTACTCACAGCAACCCGAATTCCGTTTACCTCAACATTCGTAGCCCAATCAAAGAAAACCCCGGCTGTCCTTCGCAGGAGGCCGGGGGTGAATGCCTGCGTCCAGGATAGATACTACGTTAAAGAATATGGGCGTTACTACAAAATACAACTTTATTGTCAATATAGCAAATCTAAAACTCCCAATATTATATATTATATCACGGGTCACGATACCGCCATCAGCATCCGCCCGGCAATCGACTGAGACGACAAAATAAAACCAATAGAACAATTTCAATCATTCTGTCGGTATTTTTCCTCGGAATAATCTAAACCAAAAGAACAATCTAAAGCTGTTAGGGAAAAACGGTTTTGAAATTTTGCCGCAAAACCATCTTCGAAAAAACGCCGGAGAAAAACGATTTCAAAATTCCGACAGAAAAAACAATTTGGGAAAACGCCGGATAAAAACGGTTTCAAAATTCCGACAGAAAAAACGGTCTGGAAATTTTCACCGGCAAAAACGCTTTCGAAAAACGCCAGACACAAAAACGATTCTGAAATAAAACGGGTTCAAAAAAAACGACGATGCCAGAAGCACCGCCGCAAAACGATATCCTATCGCCTTATAGCCCGAAATAAGGCCTGGCGAACCGCGGCCTATCCGGGTCTTTCAGTTTTTCGACCGCCATTTTATAGACGACCTTCGGCATGTCAGCCTCAGACACAACTTCTGAAAGCGATTTAGCATGATCGGAGTAGATCATATTTGCTGTCACCCACAGCGCGTATTTATTGTAATACGGCGCTTCCTGCATCTGGCTACCAAGGGACGTTACGACCGCCTCGAATTGCGGCATCGGCCATTTGGGGCCTTTCGTTCCGCTCTGGTTGACAAGCCCCGAGACCACCTGCTCCGCCTCCTCGGGCGAAAGATAGTTATGCCACTCCGAGGCTTCGATCTTATCGAGCCATTTCTGGGCCATTTTAGGCTGCATGGTTGCCATCTGTTTGAATCCCCACGCGTCGGCACACATGAGCATTCTCATTTTGTCCGGGTCTTTCGATGCGGCGATCTTTGCCACCAATTCATCGAATCTGCTTTGCATCTCTTCCATAGTTTCAGCAGTTGTGACACCCGCTGTTAAAGCGAGGTATCGGTTTGTAAATCGTTCTCGTTATTCTCGGCCGGGTGATTTTCGTCCCGGCCGGGGTGTTTTGCTCCTGCCCCTGCTTCGGGGGCTCCGGTTTGCTCTTTGCCATATTACATCGTATTTTATCGAAAGCCACGCAAGCAGCAATCCGAACCAGTTGGATAAATATGCGACGATGAAGGATAGCGCAACAGCCTCCATGAAGTCGTGACCGGAGAGTAGTAACACGACGAGTGTTCCCCACATCGAACAACACATAGGACACTTGGCAATGTCGCCGCAGACAGCATATGCCTTCTCGATAAATCCCATATGATGCGCCAAAGCGATCACGATCATAGAAACTGTTGCTACGACTATCCCGGTAATCATCACGCAGGGGTTGATGTTGCCACAGTGATCGCCAGCGGCGTTTCCGAAACGAAGGCCCGCGAGCAGACTTGACACGGAGCCGCTGCCACAGCATTCGTCGCCGCGCCTGCCTCGATTGTTACCGTCGGGGCGGAGGATGCCTGAATCGGAATCGTGAAATCCTGCGAAAGCGGTTGCTGCTTGGTGCAATTGCAACCTCCGTTACACGGAACGTAGGCAATGATGCCCTCAACGTGAATCGTCGCCATGTACTGATCCGCCCCTACCTGTGCCACGGATTTCAATGAAAATTTCGGATCGAACACGGGGGTGCTCCCGGCACAGGTCGGAGTGCACAGCCGTTGCGAAATGTTTACCGCCACGAAATACGGCGATGCGACAGCCCCGGCCGCAAGGACGGGAGTGATGACTGCCGCGGGAATTTTGTTACAACTCATAATATGTTTTTTTTGGTTCACCCCTACTACATCTGATTTTCTTCCGCGCCGGGAGTGTAAGGCTCGGAGTCGGGTATTTCGAGCACCATGTTTTTCTCCATGGCAGCGATCTTTTGTTCCATCGCAGCGATACGCTGTTCGAAGGATTGCAGGAACATATTGTTGGCTTTGACAATCTCCTGCACGTTCAGAATAAGCTTATATAGTTCGTTCATCGTAAAAATGTTTTAACGAAAAAGTTGTCTTTGAATCTACTGAGGGCATCGATCAGCTTCCGAGCAGATACGATTATCCCCTGCTGATAGTTGGAGGATACAAAAGCGTGTGCAGCACGTTCTACCTCCCGGGCCTCTTCCTCGGATTCGGCATATATGTAGAATTCGATTTTATAGGGTTTCATAGCGGTTGTTACTGATTATCCGGAATTGGCGGAATATCAATCGGGGGAGCCGAAGCCAATGGAAGCGGCGCGCCGCCGCGGATCATTTGGAGGAAATTCCACCCTTCGATGATATCGCCTTTATGCTCGCCGATCCATCCGAACAAATCGTTTGCACCTGTTTTTATCTGCTCCACTACGGAAGCTTTTGCGGGATCGATATCAGGGAGGTTCGAAAGATCCTCGGCGATGAACCGATATAATTTCTCCGCCTTATCCACATCGTTCCCGCATGCTGCCAGACATGACATCTTCAATGATAATTTCGATGTTGCCCGTATCTGTGTAAGGTCGATCTGCGGCTTGCCAAACATATAGATACTATTTTAAAAGTCGATAAAAAGAAGGGAAGCAGAGATCGTACGGTTTCCGCCTCCCCGGCGCGGTTTAATTACCGCACGTGTTGCACGAGCACGGCATCGCCGGCTGATACAGTGCCACAGGCTGCGGGCATACCTGCCCGTTGCGTCCACTGTTGGCGATGATCGACAACGCCTCGGCAGTCGCAAGGGCATTGGCCCCGGCACCTGCCCCGGCACCTGCCCGTACATCGACGTACTGACTGATCGTAGGCGCATGGTTGTTCTGCCACGTTTCGCGCGACTGACGCTCGACAAGCGTCTGCGACGCGAGGATGTCGATGGCACTCTTGTTGCCGGCGGCCGCAGCTTCAGCGGCTTTCTGGCGAGCCTTCGACGCCTGGTTTACGCCCCAAAGTCCGGCAAGAGCCAGCAGCAGGGCGCCTCCGCCCAGGCCGGCCGCGAGACCGATACCCGTCGTAGCGGCACCGTGGCGACGACAGCCGTAGTCGTCGTAACCACGGCCGAATCCTCGATTTTCCAACGCCAAAAAATCGGCAGTCGTTAAGTTGGAATCCATAACTTGTTGTGAATAATCCGCCTCTTACCTCTTCGGCGATTGAGGTAGCATTTGAACTACACCACAAATATCACTACTTACCGACTGAATGCCAATCAGCTGCTTCCGATGCATTTTCTGATATTTTGCAAATATATTTTCACCATTTTGTTCGATTTTACCCGATCTTCGAAATGCGACAAAAGATAGCGTATAGCTGCCGGGGTCTTCCTCGCCTGTGTTGCAATCTGCCCCGGATATAACCCTTGTTCTTGTAAAAGCCGAAACAAAATACATCGTGCATCCACGACCTCCATGCTTTTACTTCGAGATAAAATCTGTTCACGGGAAACCTCGGTCTGTTGCGACACGACATCCAATACCCGGTTGAAAATTTCCGATTTGCACATATCCGATGTTTTTTATAGCTTTGTGATCTCTCTTACAAACAACTGGTGCCACAACACCGTGAGAGGCATATTTGCCCCTGCCGTGGTGTTGTGGCACCTTTGTCACCCGTGGAAGGTAAGAGAGACACGGGTGGAGGCGGGGGCTTTTTTTCGCCGGCCCCCATGCGGCATCCGCTACATGATATAGTTTCTTCGCCGAATATCATCCCGGATATCGGGATTGTATCCCTTGAAGGGGATGATGTCGTTATAAATTATCTTCATACCTGTCAGAATTGCCATAAAATAATACCTACTCCTACGCCGACCGTAGGCTGGAACCCTTGCGGTGTGTACGCCGCTCCGACCCCGGCGGTCAGGGCGAAGCGGCTTCGCCGGGTGACTACCTGCTGTTGGGTGGTCGTGCGGTCGTATGTTTCTATCCAGTCGAGCGTCGGCCGCAGGTTGCCGATCCGGGGCCCGCTGACCTGTGCCCGGTAGGTGCTGTCCGAGTAGGGGCGCGTTTCCATCGCCACCTTCATCTGCACGCTGTCTGCCCCGACTTTCACAACGACGGTCTCCGTCACCGTGTCGGGCGGCGCGAAGAGCAGCACCGGCACCGAGATGTCGGCCAGGCGGTACGTGCCGGGCAGCGGTTCCGGCCGCGGATAGAACACCGTGTCGATGCGCGTTATTTCTTCGACAACCACCGACGCGGCGCCCCGGCGGTAGCCCCAGCCGAAGAGCAGCGCTCCGGCAGCAAGGGCGGCGAGCAGGTAGAGGATCAAGCGTTTCATGCCGTCATGGGGATATATTTGCCCGCACGCATGGTCAACAGCTGCCGCCGCTGGCCACCCTGGCGGTTCTTGTAGCCTATATGCACCCAACGGGGCGTGCCGGCGGCATCCTCGTCCTCCGAGATCATCTGGTCGAAGGCGCGGCCCCTGAGCCACGTACGGCAAAAGCGCTTGAAGTCGGCCATACGGCCGTTGCACGGCACCAGGTCGAACGCGAAGCCGACGCAATGCGCCGAGGTCGCAGAGCCCCCGACGGCTTTGTTGAGCGCGAAGCCGCGGTAACCGGACGAAACCCGGATTGCAGGCGTGCCCCACTGCTCATTGGCGCATTTCACCGCCCACGCCTCCCGCAGTGGGTCGAGCAGCTGCGCGACGGACATTTCGATATTGACGCGGTGTTCCGCCGTCGGGGTATTGTCCAGGCCCTTTGCACGGGCCGTGGCCGAGCGCGTGAGCTCCGCCATCGTAAAGTGTTTCATAGCTATGCGTGTCTGTCGTTTTCCCGACCCCCGGTGTCCGACAGGTCGGCATCTGCGTTTTTGAAATTGCATTCTTCCTTCCTGTCGATCGGCGGCTGGCGATCGGAACATCCGATGCGTTTACACTTCAAAATCTTCAACACGGCATTCTGGGTCGTCAGGCCATTGTTCTGATCCCGTAGATACCCAAGCTTCTTGTAAAGTTCGTCGACCTTTGTGTTCAGGGTTTCGGCTCGTGCCTCGGCCCGCTCATACAGTTCCCGCCATTGCGACGACGCCGTAGCCTCGTTTTCGAGCTGTTTAGCGCGCTTATTCTCCTTACGGTGCAGGAACGCCGTAATACCGCCGCCAGTCAAAATAGCGGCCGCGATACTCGACAGTAAAGACATCCAGTCCATGATGCACTATCCTTTCAGGAATTCGACGAGATAAAGGGACAGGATCGTAAGCCACACCACCCCGCCGCCAAGCACCGCCGCCACAAGGTCGCGCGGCTCGGGCTTCGCGTCGTGCCAGTATTCCTTCCACAGAGCGGCCAGGGTTACCACGGCAGCCGAGATGATGACCGTGGCCCACACCGGGGCACGGCTCAGCAGGGCCGCCATCAGGGCGGCGCAAGCCAGAAGGACGCCCGCCGTAAAATAGGCGTAGCGTTTGTAGGGGATTCTGCCGGCCAGCTCCAGCACGGGGCGAGCCAGGTAGTCGAGGAGTTTTTTCATCGTTCTATGTTTTGAGGGTTCATAACCGTTTCTTCGGCGGCCAGCTCTTCGGCACGCCGGGCCCTCAGCTCCGCAAGGGTCTTTTCGTTCGCGTTGTACTCCGCGTTGGCCGCTTCGTACTCCTCATAATCCAGAGGATAGGTAGCCCGGAAGTCAAGGCCGGACTTGATGCATTTGGCCGCCCTGTCGTCGGATTTGGCCATGACCGCCCGTAATTCGAGCTGCCGCGATTCGAGGATGTCGATCTGTCGTTGTGTTTCCATGATTCTGATAGTTATAAGACGCAGACCGGACGGGCGGAAAATTTAAAACATTTGCCTGTATAGCCCACGGTGCCAGCGCCTCCACTGTAAATAAATATGCCTCCCTGCGCCTGCTCGCACGAAGTATGGACATGATAATTATAACCATAGCACATGGTAGCTTTCAAGCGTAAGAGGGTACGGTTTACGGGGTCTTTCTCCACGTCAGCGACGAAACGCACCCTGTCGTGCATCAGCAGGTAGACCTCTTCCGACGACGGCAGCCACCATGCACCCGCCTCCAGTCCCGTCGTCATCCCTTCCACGGTGATGCCGAAGTCGAGAGCGGCCGCAGCGGCTGGGTAGCGGTACTGTGTCTTACCATAAATGTCCTCGAAGGTAAGCCGTCCGATCAGGTTCGTGTTGATCTTGCCATCCTGCAACATCGTCCCGAACGCCGTAGGATATTGTACCATGTGCTCGGCGAACAGGTAGTCCTTGTAGGTGGGATACACGGCAACCAGATCGGGGTTGTCGACTTCGGTGAAAACGCTTTCCTGAATGATTATGTCGCTTCCCGGCTTCTGCCCCGTGGCTTTCTGGCCTCTCTCCGAATAATATTCCGCGAACTGGTCGAGGACACCACCCGCCGCAGTCCCTTTCGCACCATTCTTGCGGCGGATGTAATACTCCGCTTCACCCGTGTCCAGGATTAGGATACTTTGGTAATCCACATCCACGGCGCGGCGCGTCAACGTGCAGCCTGTTGCCGAAATCTTTTTGTGCCCCTCTATCGTAGACCATGCATCACATGTCATGACAACCGCGGAAAGCTCTTCGGAGGCCGAGGCCACCCAGGAGTATGTAGCTTTGAGTTCCGGTTTAGAATTTATAAGTGCGGCAATGTCTGCCAATGTCGAACCCGCAGGGTACGTAAACGAGAATTCGCGGGTATAGATGTTCAGCGTGAATTCACCGCCCGCGGCGAGGTTGAAGCCCGACAATGCCACCTCATAGCTATATGCCCATCTAACTTCGGATGCCGCGTTGCGGAGCGACACGATCAGCACCCGCTCGCCCTGCCGGGCATAGACCACGGCCACCGGGACAAGCTGCGGCGGCAGCTGCTCTGCAACAAGCGTCGCACCCTTGACGAAGCGGATAGTTCCCGTGGTCTTGTCGAAGACCGCAAGGTCACCAACCCCGGCGGCCGGCTTGTCCACTACGACGTTCACGCCGTCGTAGATGAGCGCCCCGTCGTCCTCGATGTAGGATACCGCCGACTGTGTGTCCTTGCGATTCTTGTCGGCCGTGTAACCCGCCTTGTTGGCGTATTTGTTGACTTGTGACATGTTGTATGTAGTTTAAGCGTTCTTCCAGTCCGACACCGCGCCGTTACCCACGGAGTGGTAGACCGCGTTGTTCTTCGTATCGACATAGAACTGCCCTGCGCGGTCGGGGGCTTTCGTCGGCGCACCCTCGCCCGTGACGACGAGGTTGTTGTCGCCCCACACGCCCAGTTTTTTCACCTGCAACTCCGGGATCAGCACTTTGCCCGAGAGCATTTCCATGAGCAGCCTTTCGAGGTGCGTCACGCGCGCTTCGAGCGTGCAGTCCGAGTGCGCGATAACCGAAATTTCGCTGAACGAAGCATCCGACCACGGCGTGAGCTTGTGCCTGGACAAGAAGTCGGCATCGGTGATCTCCGGCCCCGTGGTATAGTAGGTGTTGCCCAGCAGCGTGACGTCGACCTGCGTGAAGGGAGCGCCGCCCTTCACGTCGGGCATGTAGAGCGCTTTGGTTCCGTCGAGCGACAGCAGGCGGCAGCCGATGATCTCGACGGCCATATTTTTCGCCGCAGCATCGGTGCTTGCGTGGATGGTGGCCGCGCCCGTCGAAGTGCCTACGTGCGTGTCGCTGACGCACTCGCAGCCGTCTAACCGAATGGTCTGGTTGTCGGCAAGGCCCGCGCCGACGGGTGAATGGCACGTACTGAAGAGTTTGCAGTTCCGAATCGTCGTGAAATATCGCTCAGATGCGGCAAAGACCGAATCGATATGTATGCAGTAGCAGGCTTGGTGACCGCCGGCGCTGGCGTCCGTATAACTCTCGTCGTTCAGGCAGTTGACGGTCATGTTGGCGATGGTGCATTCGCCGCCCGCCTCGATGATCTTGGCGCGGTTCACGGAGTTGTTCTCATACGAGACGATGACGCCGTCGCGGCTCTCGCCGATAAGCGATATGCGGTTCGCCCCCTTGTTGATGATCGCATACGGGTAACCCATCGCCACATTCTTCGGGGCCTCGTGATCGTAAAGGCCGTTGCGGATAAACACCGTAACCGCGTTGTTCACGACATCGAAGGCGTCCCTTGCGAAGTCGCACGCCTGCGCGACCGAGAAGAAATGCCCCGTCCCGCCCTCGTCCACGGTGAAGGAGTCCGTGTCGAAGTTTTTCAGCGTGGCCCGGCTCTCGGCATCGCACCATGCGTCATAGTTATTGAGCGTGACGATCAAATCCTCGATGGTGACCTTCTGGCCGATATTGGTGGCTGCGGATATGCTGGTGCCCACATTCAGCCCTCCCGCTACCGACGCCGCCTTGCCGCGGTAGTAGATTTCGTAGGTGCGGTCTGCCTTGAGGACGAACCAGCGGCCCCGCTGGTCGAGATTGTCCGAATAGGTAATGATCCGCAAAGAGCACTCTTTGTCCACGCGCAGCTTCATGCGCACGAAAATAAAGTCCGAAGCTGCGACCGGGATGCGGCTGGTCAGGGAGAAGTTCGACGTCACGCCTGACTGCGTAGGCGTAACGACCATGCTCCGATCCGTGATGTCCGAGCCCGTATTGTTATAATAGCTCTTCGTAAAGTCCTTGAGGATGTAGGCTACGTGGTCTTTGTAGCCTAATTCAGTATTCAATTCTTCCGAAGTCACATATCCGGAATCATTTTCCAGTTCGGACAGTTTCGTGGGAAGCTCCGTGCGGTCGGCCTTGCCCTGGATCATCTCCTGCAATGCCAGTGTCAACTTGTCCCAGGATACGGTGTTGTTGAGCAGGGAGGCGCGGATTTCGGAGCCTTCGACCGTAACCTGTATCTCGGAACCGATAGAGCCGACATATACTTTCACGAAGTCAGAAACCGGGATGGAGGATATGGAGCCGTCGGCATTTACGAACTCGATAGATTGGGTATCCTCGTTGTAATGCAGCCCCATCATCTCGATAGGCAGGTCGATGATGAACTTGGCACCGCCCTTTGTCGTGAAGGTCAGCTCGTAGGTTTTGTCGTTGAACTCCGGCAGTCCTACGCAGGTGTTGAGCAGCTCCCGGATGTCGGGATGCGCCGTGGGGGAGGTGTTGTGCCGCTCGATCTGGCCGCTGACGTCCGGGGTGGGAATTTCTGAGATCGCCTTGTCCGTATAGTTTTTGGCCTCGGTCAGTGTCTGCGCATCCCCGCCGGATATGTTGCTGTTGAGCTCCTCGGACGTGGCGTCAAACACATCGCTGACATTATTCCATAGTTCTGTTGTCTTGGTGTCCGTGTACGACTTTGCTTCAGCCAGTGCGCCCGCCGCAGCCTCCGTCAGCTCCTTTTTGGACACCTTGTCGGACAACTCCTTCCTTATCTCCGTGTCGTCGTAGTTGGAGAGCCCGGCCAGCTTCTCCTTCTCCTGGTCAGTGTAGTCGTTCGTAGAAAGCCCTTTCCCTTCTTCCTTGTCGACCTTTTGGGCAAGGAGTTTGTCAATATCCCCTACCTTATTTACAGCGTCATTTGCCGCTTTTGCCGCTTCGTTCGCGGCGTTTGCAGCGTTAATAGGGGCTTCGGCATATTCTTCCTCCGTAAGTTCGGAATTCGGGTTGTATTTCTTGAATGCCTCGTAAGCACTCTCGCCGGGCAATCCGATAACAAGGCTTGACGCCTCAAGGTTGACAGTTTCCGTTGTAAGGTTGCTTTCGTCTTCGCCACCTTCCAAAAGTGTCGTAGGAACCAATTCGAAGGCCTTGCAGTAGTCGACCGCCGTTTGCCCTCTCTTCTGCAAATTCTCCCACATGGTGAGACGGTACACCCCGATGGATTTTTGCATTGCTCCGCTGATGGTGAAAATCGCGGTGTTGCCTTCGGTGGTGAAATCGACGGGAATGTCCATATGCGAAGGCAAATGGACGAAGAGTCTCAGGTCGCGCCCTTCGAGTGCTACCTGCTGCCCATTGGTGAGTATCGGCCAATGTATCTCTATGTCCTTGCCTATCCGGATGCGTTTCATATTCCTTTCGAGCGTTTATTCTTTTTTGAGAGCGGACATGATACTGTCGTAGAAGACCGCCTTGCACATCTTTGCGGTATCAACGATAATCAATTCCTCCTCGTCGGAAACTTCGATGCCGCCTTCGCTGTGGAGGATGCGGAATGCCAGGTCATGCGCTACGATGCCGTTCATGCCCATGTATATGGCGTTGGCAAACTCTTTCCTTGCATCGACGACAATATGCCCGGCGCGGGAAATGTCGGTGAACAGTTTGAACTCTTTTAAATTCAATGTTTTCATATATCCTGTTTTTGTGTTAATATTGGCACCAGTTGGCCGTCCACATACTGTTCATATGATCCCACAATATGATCCACAGCTTACCCCAATCCAAGGTAATTTCAGTGTTGTTTTGAGAGTTGGAATTGGTGCATATCCTGTGCTGGGTATTCCCGCGCGTCAACTTGACATTGCCGCTGCCGACCTTTCGGATGAAATAAATCTGCCCTTGTTTTGGTGAAGACGGTAAAGTCAGCGTAATCTCTCTCGTAGCCGTACTGAACACCACGCTGTCCATGTCGGTCAGGGTTCTATTGGAAGAGGTTCGCACATTCCTCAGCCTGAAACCCGTTATGAACCCCTCTGGGATATATAAGGCATGGTTTCCGGACTGACGTGCAGCGGTAGTGGTTCCATCCGATAATGCTGCTCCGGTGACATTTATATACACTCCGTAATTGCCTGCCGTGCCGCCGGCTGCGCTGCGGCTTACTTCTGCTCTTATAGGCCCATAGAGGGCACCACCCGTTGATGCCGGCCAGGTGTCGACTCCAAGATAAAGATTAGTCTTACTGCCTGTAAACTTAATCAGATTGGAAGATAGAAGCATATCACCGAAGCTGTCTGTGGATTTTAATGCTCCTTCGTCAATTGTAAAGTTGCCTATCGTTCCGCTCGATGCGTTGATAGTCCCTGTAATATCGGCTTTGGTGGCCACGAATGACCCGTCCTTAGCAACCCTGAACGGCGCATTCGACGGTGTACTGTTCCCGACGAACAGTGGAATATCGCCACCCACGAGCCCTGCGATGATAGTATTCACGGAAATGTCTGTCTTGGAGTTGTGCACCACGAACTCCATACCTTGCAGGAAGTTGATGACGGCATTCTCTGCGAACAACAGGGGCGTATATATCGGCACCATGTCGTTGAGTTGTTGCCAATATGCCGACGCGGATCCCGCCGCCGGTTTGTTGGAAGCAGACGAAGTGTGCGTCTGGCTGCACTGGAATTTCAGCTGTTTGTTGTTCGCATAGATCGTAACTATGTCTATGTATCTGGGGCCATTGGAGACAAGGTCGAGGTCATTGCGGTATTCCACTCCCGATGCCCATTCCGTGAGGCGGATTATGCAACCCTGCAAGCCATCCTTGCCGGGAGCGCCGTCTTCGCCGGGGGCGCCGTCATCACCTTTAGGGCCCTGCTCTCCCGATATGCGTACCGGAGTTGCCCAGCCTACCGTCGGGTGCAACAGACTATTGTTGGCGTCTATTTCTGCCTGGGTCATCCACAGATATTCACCCGAAGAGAGCGACGGCGGGGTGTCGCTCCAACCTGCGGGGGTGCGATCCGTTTTGACCAGCGCCGGCGCCGTGGTGGTGCTGTTATTCTTGGCGTATTTGGAGTCAGTATGCGGCCCCGGCTCCCCATCCTCGCCCGTTACGCGGATAGGCGTCGACCACGCCCCGGCCTTTCCGGTCGATGCGTCTATCGTAGCCTTGGACATCCACCATATACCGACACCAGTGGGCGCGTCATTCCATCCGGACGGAATGGGGTCGGAGGATGTCGGCTTTGCTGGCTCCGTATCGCTATTTTTAAATACATAGGATGTCCAGTTTCCCGGTTCGCCCGATACGCGCTGAGGGGCAGACCATGATTTGACCTCCCCGTCGACAACGGTGCCGGTACACATCCATGTAGGACGTTGATCCGACATCGGGAGCGTCTCCGCAGTCCAGCCTTCGGGCGGTATTTTAAGCTCCGTGGGTTTCGCCGGTTCGTTCTCGGACTTTTTGAATATGCTGACCGTTTCGAGCACCCCGTATCCGCCTAAGTATACCCACTCCTCGGCATCCTTGTCGGGCTCTGTCGTGGTGCCGTCGACCAGACAGCGCCAATGTCCGTTGTTCCAATATACGTCGTCGTTGCGGTTGTATGTTTCCGTGGCGCTCCACACTCCGCGGTCTATGATCGTGGGCACCTCTTCGCCGCCGGGCGTGAATTGCTGGATGACGCCCGACATATAGATGTTGTTCAGGTATGCCGAATACCCCCTCATCTCTATCCCGAATACGGACAGGTTTGACAGGTCGCCATATTGCGCGGCGATATTGGACGCAGTGAACTCCCAATCGGAAACTCCCGTTAAATAACGCTGGTATGTCCGGGTTTCATAGCGGGAGGTCTGCCGATCCTCATTCGAGAAGGAGCCATAGCCCACGAAGGTCATCGACGCCGCCGGATGATATTGGGTGGGGTAAGCTCCCGATACCGGGCGTAGTTGATACTTGAAGGTCTTGTAAGTTGTAGTGTCCAGCTCCTCGGTGATGCGGAAATAGCAGGTGGCGAACCCGGCAAAGCGCCTGTTGCCACGGCCGTCGTCATAATCCGCGCTTGCATTCTCCGAAGTGTTCAAATTGTGGAAGATGCCCATACATATATCCCCGACCCGAGGACTTCCGATCTCGCCTTCTTCGAGCTTGAGGGTGATGGTTTGGGCCGTGGTGTCGACGCTTTCGATGATCCCGGCACTTGGAGCATACCACGTATCGCCCATGGATATTTCGACACGGTTGTAGCGGAGTTCCGGTACCTCCAGGAATCCCCGAAGTTTCAGGCTCTGCATCTCTGCGTCGCCATGCTCGTCGATACGGCCCCCGAGGCCCGTCATTCCCCCAACGAATTCCGGTGTGCGGAAGCTGCCTATGGCCGTCTTGAAACGCACATCGTCGCCTGTGCGCAACGGCTGGTTCATGTAATCGCCAAACGCGTGTCCGTCCCATTTGTCTGCATCCCCGGCTTTGATTTTCTTGTAGATGTATGGTTCGACATTCGGATCAGAGGCTGATTCCGAATCTTCCGAGCCTTCCATTGCTACCGCCCCTTCCGGTTCCTCCGGCTTGGCATAATCGGGGTTCTCCTCTCTCAGCGTCAAGTAGCCCTCCTGCTCACGAAGTTTCTCTAAAAGCTCATAATTGGAGTGCGTATGGAAGTTCAAGCCCGCATCATCGCCGCCCGAAGTCGTGACGACAACCCGGCCGCTTGCTGCGCCCTCTGTATTCCGACTCCTGCGCGACGTTGCCGGAATGTATTCTACTGCGGAATAAAATTTACTTTTTGTCATATTCAATCCCCGTAAATGAATCCGGCGCTATTTCAGCCATTTTTATCTCGCTTGTTTCTCTACCCAGGCTTTGTACCTCACTCAGCAGCATATATTTCGCATCGCCCGATGATGCATCTGACAAAACTTCCGCCGAAGGTTCCAGGGCTATGGTACCCGAGAGTGTAGACATACGTCTGGCGTAGTTCGAATACACCGTACCCGCGAGCAGTTGTTCGAGGGAGGCTGTTTCTCCCGCGCGGTAAAACGTCTGGATCACGCTCCCGGCTCCCTCCTCCGCAAACCCGCTGTCCGAGGTTCTCAGGATATAGCCGCGGCCCGAAGGCAGCAGAATCTTCGCAGTCCCTATTATCGTCGAGATGTCCAAAGATTCCTTTGCCTGTTTGTTGATCCATGCGGATACTTTAACATCCTCCTCGTTGACACTGTTGCCGTTAGATTTCACTACTTCGATCTTGGGGTCTTTATACAGAAGCCAACGGACTTTATCCCAAAGTGCTGCGCGGTATGGCCGATCTGCGTCGTTGTCATGATACCACACCCCGGAGTACACCATAAACTTGATGTATCCCGATATCGGCGGTGCCGGCAGGAGCTCCCCGTCAAGGCTCTTTTGGGACGACAAGCCCCCGGAGTACCATCCGAGCGCCCGCTTGTTCCCTTGCCATCCTCCGAAACCCGTATTGCTTTTTCTGTCGCTTTGGTCGTAAAAACTCAACCACGAAATATGTTCCATCGATCCGACACTGCCTGACAGCGGCTGCCAGCTACCGCTGCCCACATATGAGTGAGACCAGCGGATGTTATTATTATAATAATAGTACTTCGCCGCGCCCTTGTCGTCATACAGCAAGATCATAACGGGGATATAACCATAGTTCACCCAGTTCTTGAAGTCGTCCCAGTTGCCTTCCTCGTTCTCATATGAGGCTTGTTCGAAAGGATTGTAACGGACATCGAAAAGTACATTCAAGGAAACCTTTATTTTGTACCTAAGCCTGTTGGCGTCGCGGACATCCAAGACATGGACGCGGGGCGTTTCGATGATCTCCACGCAGTTGTCCGGAGAGGCGAGTGCATCGTTATCGTCTGCAAGCGCATTCGTAGGCCGTAAGCCTCGCCAGTAATCCCCGGGGCGGAATCCCCACATCACACCGGCGGCATTGCTACCGCTGAACTCCGCGTCTATGCGGAAGGGGCACGCGCCCCCCATCAGCGTCATCTTGCCAAGCTGCGATGAAGCCTCCTGATCGTATGTAATGCGAAATCCATCCGTGCCGGAGTTGCGCTCGGTATATATCAGTTCTCCGGAAGCTCCTATCGGTTTTTCGGGAAGAACCTCATCGGGATCGAGTGTTCCATCAAGCAACGTCCCGGTAGCATAAGGCGAGAAGGTGATCGTAACCTTGTTATACACGGGTTCCACTCCCAGCATAGCATCTGTGCCGCGCCAGCACACAGGCGTAGGCGCAGTGTCGTAGATACCATTGATATCATACAAAAGCAGCTTTCCGTTTTTCTGTTTCAGCCTCAACGCAAAAGGCCGCAACATCTCATCCAACACTTCGCGGATGCTGCTCGGCTCGTCGTCTTCATCGAAGAAGTTCTCGCACATGAGCGAGCAATCCTCAAGGAGTGTGTAGGTCGATTTACCCGGCAGTCGCGTCGTGATGTGCTCCTCAACGCTTCCCCGCTTGAACCCTGCGGCATCCAGGCATATTTCCAGTACCTCGGACATGGTCTTAATGCCTCGCTCCTGCCAGTCCAATCGGTCGAGGATGGCGAAGTCGGAAAACGTCACGGTCGTAATGTAACGATCCTTGTAGGAATAGGGCTCCTCAAAAAGTTCCGTATCGAGCGTCCCAGACCAATACAATTCCCCCTTGCGCAGGATGTCCAGCCGTATAGCGCCGGGCTCCACGGCATAGAGATCTGCAAAGAAACGATCTGACATGGATACCATATTCAATGTCGCAGAGCTGCTATGCACCGGCTCCAATTTATCGACTTCCGCCCATTCGATTTCTACAGGGTCGGACGAAAGCACGATGCGCACAGGATCGAAGTCCGTTTCAGACTCCTGCCATATCTCGATGCGATACGGTATGTTGTCGCGGCTGTAAAATCCGGAATAGTAACGCAAGTGTTTCATCTATTTGACCCTTTGTTTAAATCTGTTGTTATTATCTATCGCGGCGACCAAATCGCGCCCGCGAACCTTGAATTCACCCGAGACATGCACCGCGCGTCCCTGGTTGTTCAGAAGCCCATACAACGTACCCTGTTGGCCCTTGTTGAGCACCATTTCCCCGGAGTTTAAACGCGCGAGTATCTTGTCGCCCTGCGTAGAGTTGCCTCCCACGATACCGCCCTTCTCGAAGCGGGGAATCATTGCGAATGCCGCAAGGGCGGCAGCAATGGCGCCTCCGATAGCCACGAGATTCCACGGAAACGGCAGGCTGGCGGCGCTCGCCCCGGCCGAAGCGGCCCCCTCGGCAGTCTTTGCCGCAACTTTCGTTTCGGCATTCGCTACCGCGGACGTCGTCTCCGCTGCATCCGCAGTCATACTTGCCGCAGCATTGGCGACTTTCTTTCCCGTCACGGTATCTGATGCGGCGGCTTCGGCCAGCTCCGCCTTGGCCAGCATCTCTTTTACTTGCGTCAGCCGCTCGATGATCTCGATAGTCTGAATGAAAGCATCCGAGAGGCTCGTCATGGCCTCCCAAGCCGCCATGATGCGCTCCCACGCCGTTGCGTCCTCATCGGACAAGACTTCGCCGACGCGCTCGAACGACGAAGCGATGTTGTCCGCACTCCCGATGATGCTTTTCACACCACCATAGGTACCCGTGCGAAGCTCTTTCGTAAGCTCCTTGACGGATTTCTTGGCCTCGGCGATTTTCAGTGCGTCTTCGAGCGTCTTGACATTGGACATCGCAGCCGAAAGTTCCTCGGAAAACATGCCGCCTGTTTCTTCGGCCAATTGGCGGAATACATCCCGGTTCTGCTCGGCAACAGAAAGCGCCTCCTCGAGAATGTCGATGTCTGTTTTCTGGTAGTCACGGGAAGTGTCGCGGGTTTTCAGCTTCGGCTTCGGGGCCAGCCCGCGGGTCAAATCGCCCAATCCGCTGAAATAGGCCTGCTCGAAATCGTCAGCACCAGTCATGTTAGAGGCCAGGTTCTTGCGGGTTTCGCGCGTCAAATCGAACAGCGCTTCCCGGTATTCCTTTTCGGTGATGACTCCGGCTTCGAGTTCCGCCTTGCGGCGCTTGATGGAATCGCTGTACTCTTTCAGAATATCGATTCGTTGACGTTCCGCTTTATATGCCTCGCCGCGAGGAAGTTCCTTGAAGGAGTTTTCAAGGGCCTTATAGTATTCGCTCGCCAGTACCCCCTTGTCTCCGGAGGAGTAGGCGTCGATATAGGACTTCTCGACCAAATCTCGCAAGGCTTTGTCGTATTCGTCCTGCGTGATGATGTTGCTGTCGAGCTTTTTCTGCAAAGCCCTCAACGACTCGGTGTATTTCTCTTGCTGCTTTTCAAGCTCCGTTTTCTTGCCCTTCTTGCCGCCATCGGAAGAAAACAGAGACGTAGAGCTCGAAGAGGAAGCTTTGCCACCCAATTCAGCAATCTCCCCCGCAGCATCGGTGATGGCCTGTTCAGCCTTGGCAATCGCTGCGCGTAGGTTCTCGGCCTCACGGAGCGGATTGGCTTGCAGTTTTTCCGATGCGGCACCGTGGGCAAGCCTCTCTTGCCACGATCTGAAAGGGCGCTCCGGTGTTCCGACATTTGCGACGTATTGGTGGGCTGTCATGCCATCCCGGAAAATATCCTCATAAGCCTTTTTGTAAGCTTTCTGATATTTCTCACCCTCTTCCAGTTTCCGCAGCTGTTCCCGGGCATTGTTGGCTGCGGTTTGGGCAGTATTGTAGCGGTCTTGCGCCGCGAGCAGCCGCTTGCGGGCCTCGATCTTTTTGTTTATCTCGTCTTGGATCTTCGAGTCGAGCTTCGCGGTGTCGTAGCTTTCACCCAACAGAGCGTTGATCTCCTTGAGCGCCCCCAGTCGTTTCGTTTCGCCTTGGGAAGGGTCGTTCAAAATATGCTGGTATTTATCCAGACTCTGGATTTGGGTGTTGTCGGCCTTTTCGGCCAACTTCTTCTCCATGTCGGAGACGATATTCTTGATGCGGTTCGCCTCCCGCCCGGCTTTTATCAACCATCCGACAAGTGTCATTACGGCACTGATGGCAGCTGTCCAAAGCGTCGCCATCGCTGCCGCTTTCATCGTCGCCACAAGCTTCGCGAAGTTAAACTGCACGATATTAAACGCCCGTGTCCACCCTGTGGCGCCACTCGCGGCCGCCGCTTGCTGTGTCTCAGCAGTCACCTTCGCCGCCGCAGCCTTCTCGGCCTCTTGTGCCTTTACGAGGGCCGTCGTCTTGGCCGCAAGTGCCGCCTCGGCATTCGCAGTTCTGTTGCGCAGCCGTTGTTTCTTTGCTTCGGACGCCCCTACCACCGCTACCTTTTCGGCTTCGCGGGCCGCCACCACAGCCGCGGAGGCTTTGTCCACGGCCTCCTGTGCCCGGGCTACCGCCTCCTGCCGATTTTTAAGCGTGTCCTGCACCTTCACGGACGCAGCGACGAATTTATCGTAGTTGTTGCCGATAGACTTGAATACCCGGTATACGGCGTTGCCCAATCCTGTCGTGATAAGGATTTGCAGTCCGGTAAATACTGTTTTGGCGTTGTTGGCCAATACCCCCAGCAGTCGCGAAACAACATCGACGACGGATTTGAATTTCTCCTCGATACCCCACTTCTTGACAAGGTCGACGAAAACATTGCTCAGTCTGTTGAGCGACGTCATGAGGTTGTCGGTATCGACATTGGGAATCATCTCATTGAGTGCCTCGGCAAAACGCGGCAGGACATCCGAAGCATAGAGCTTACCCTGCTTCATCAGTTTGTCCATCTCTTCCACGGAGCGCCCCGTAGCTTTCGCCATAGCCTGGATTGCCACAGGGAGTCGCTCGGCCATCTGCAGGCGCAGCTCCTCGGCCTGGATCTTACCCTTGCTCATCATCTGCGACAAGGCCAAAAACACGCCCTTCTGGTCTTCGGCACTCAATCCGAAAGCTACCGCGGCCCGCGAAACGGACTCGAAGATCTTATACTGGTCGGATAGCGCCATGTTCGAAATATCCGCCGCAGCCTTGAACTTGGCAAACCCGCTCGTCAGGGAATTTACCTGTACGCCGTATTTCTTCGACAGCCCGATGATGAACTTCTGATGATCCGCATATTCCTCAGTCGACTTGGAAACGTTTTTCAGGGCGATATTGACACGCGAAGTCTCCTTCGCCGTTTCCATTAACTTCGATACGAAATTCGACAGTCCGATGGCCCCGCCGCCCACAGCTGCGGCAAAAGACATAAACTGCATCTGCATGGAGCGCAGATAGCTCTTGACGGAGGCGGAACCCTTTTTAAAGTTGTCCGTCAACAATTTTACCGCAATCGAAAAGGAGAGTTTGCTGCTCATGATCAGGATTTTTTACGCCATTGAACCGCATTCAGATCTATTAGCTCGCCATTCATGAACCGGCGGAACTCCTGCTCACTACGCACAAGCTCCTCCCGGGCTTTGCGGGCAGCCTCTTCGGCCTCCCACGGGAATATGTGGAGTTTCTGCGGGTTTTTGAGTTTCTTTCCGTCAACATGGGGAAGAATCGCGTAGAATGTCCACAACCTCCGGGATTCCTCCTCATGACGGAGCTTGTCATTCAAGGCCTCGATATACATGGGGAGATCCTCGACAAGCATTTCGTGCATCACGAAGTGGGCATCCATGCCCGCAGATACGATCAGTTTCGCAGCAATGGAACCTATCGTGACATTTTGCGTCGCACAGGCATCAGACTTACCTGCAATTTTCTGCTTGCGGGAAAACTGCGCCGCGAAAGCGCTGTAAGCAGTCAGGGAACGAACCTCCGCAGCAACGATCTTTTCACTTTGCAGCGTCTGTTCGAATACATCGAACGTAAACGGCTCGGCAGCACATGCCACGGTCGCGCAATACAGCAATCTCCGCATGTCGTTTTCATCGGAAAAATCCATGTGGAGAAAGCTGCGCCCGGTCATTTGTTCCCACCGAACGATAGCCTCGATGTCAAGTCTGCTCTTGATGTCCATACGTTTTAAAAAGGGGCGGCAGAGGCCGCCCCTGCGTAATTATGAAGTTGCTACTCTACGAGCGTACCGTCTGCCAGTTCACCGGTACCTTGGAGCGTAATGCTCGAAGTACAGATCGAACCGTTGTCGGCGGTCATGCTCAGTGCCGTGATAATCGCCTCCCCTTTGACAAGGCTGTCACCCTGCGGAAAGTCGCCTTCGGATTCTGCGGTTTTCGCCAGCACGAACGGGATGGGCATACGCTCTTTCATCAAACGCTTCAACGTATTGAATGAACAGTGCCCCGTTTTGAGGGAGAGGAGGGATTCGCTCGATACCGTGTATCCGAGCTGGCCGACAAGGAATTCTTTCCAGTTGCCGGACATCTTGCTGCTGGTGTCGATCGTGTCTGTGCTGATCTCGATACTGCACGACGTACCGAACGCAATGGGAAGAACCGTTGCGGGGGGAGTACCTTCCGCCCCGGCCGCTTCTGTCTGGACAAAGAGCATGAGCTTGTCGCCCGTGATCATGTCCTTCGATGAATCATACCTTTTTTCTGCCATAATTTATTGAATTGAAAATTGAAGTACTTGTAAATATTTCTTGTCGATATAATCCTCGACATAATCCGTTAGGCGAATGCGCATGTCGGGATCCTGCCAATCTCCTTCCAGTGCGTCATAAATTATATCGGCAATCTTGAGGCTTCTATCATAATCATCGCTTATGACGTTGATATAGAAATAGGAACGCTGCAAAGACGGCCCCATCTTAGACCATTCTATATCCATCCCGTCGCGCTGATAGGAGACGAAATCACCCGGGGTACCCTCCGGTGCGACGATGGGGAAAATCTTGGTGCCGACCATCGCGGACAGATCCTCGCAAGCACGAAGTATTTTGACAACCTCGGTGATAATCGTAAATTTCTTGTCTGCACGTCCCATTACATCCTGCTTTGAATACGTTGGATCGCCATCTCGATGCCATGCAAGATCTCCTGCATCGCCGAGCGTTCCTCGCTCTGGCGGGCATCGCTCCAAAAGTAGTTGGCGGGCATGATGCCCCGATTCTTCCCGGACTTGGTACTACGACGACGTGTCCCCAGGTCTACAAGGTGAGCATGATGTCCGCGCCCCGTATATCCTGCCAGCGACATGACATACTGCTTGCGGTACACCACGCCGAAAGCTCCGAGCAGATTGCCTTTGCCTTTTCCCTTCAGACGCGACCGGAGATTACCGCGCCCCCGGCGCGAAAAGACCTTCGCGGCACGAAGCATACCCTCCTTGATCGCCTTTTGCTGTTCAAAGGCATCCAGGCTGTGAACCAAATACTCGGCGGCCTGACGCGTTTGTATATCTACGACAATCATTCGTTTATCTTGTTTACGTTCACCAGGTAGGTGTTGTCCGTGATATTGCGGTCGAGCAGGATGATTTTGTAATCCACACCTTGGAATTCCACGATCTGACGGTCGTTGATCTTCGGGCTGTAGCGCACCTGCAAGACCCCGAAATGCCCATAAAACTCCTCCTTGGCTTCGACCTTGTCCTTGTCGGTTACATTGGAAAAGCGTTTTTTATACGCCCGGCATCTGTGTACCGCGACATACTCCTTACTGACGGCTCCTGTGGCGGTCTGAACCATACGGGGCTCCTTGAACACGACAATTTCACGCAACAATCCCGCTCTCATCTCGAATAATCCCTATAAAGTCCGATAAGATGTTTGTAAGCTTTGGTATCTTGAACCAGGACACCGAAAGCGACGCTTTCACGGCTGGCGTAGTAGTTCCCGATCAAGAGTAACATGGCCTGACGAAGGGGTGCCGGGATTTCCCCGGTTTCCCCCTCTAACTCCGCCAGAGGTACGCAGATATCCTGCGCAACGACTTCTTGGGCGACAGCGATCAGGGACGAAATATACTGGTCGTCGTCCTCGAAATCGTCCTCGATGTTCAGGTGCCTCTTCGCCTCCGCCAAAGTAATACAAGCCATACCCTACGATCCTATTTGAAGGACGCAGTGACGAACGAGTCGTCGCGAACCTTACCCAGATTCCAGTACGAATTCACGATGATGCGCACCATCGCCTGCCCGGCCTTCGTGTACGGATCCGTAATGAAGTCCATTGCGCCCCACTGTCCGATGAAGAAGTCGGCCCAGTTGCCGAAAATAGCGCCGGCCTCGTCCGTCGCCTCCTGAAGATCCGCAGGAATGTTGTTGCTGCGTAATGCACGGTAGCCGTTAAGCGTGCCGTCGCCGTTCCCGGTAAAGATGAAGCCACCGGCACCCGAGGCGTCCTTGACCTTCGTCTTCGCAAGGCCGATAAGTTTCGGGTTGAGAAGGTAGGCCAGATTCCCGAACAGCGCGTTGTTCGTGTCGCACGCGGTTTCCATCGCCACGATCTGAGCCCATGTCATTGAGCCACTGATCTCGGGCGTTTCTTGGAACAGTCCGTCGGGGATCTTAGCATCGTGTGCCGCCTTGCTGAACGCCGTCTTTTCCAGCTTCTGGGCGATAGCTGTGGCCAGCAGGCGGCGAACCAAGGCCTCAACACTCGTATTCTCCTGCACCAGCAGCTGCCGGCTGATCTCGACGACAGCCGTAAGGCGCTTGGGAGAGAACACCGTTCCTTTGGAAATCGTCGGAGCTCCGTCCTTAGCTTCGTCGTTCTCGCCTTCCCAGGATACCGTCGCAGCGCTGACATTGGGCCAGTAGATATTGCCCCGCAGGCCATTCATGATACGGGCGCCTGCACGCGTCAGAATCAGATTCGGCTCCAACGGGAGCAGCATCTCCATCTGATCTTCGTCGACCACGACACCCGTCGTAGCTTCCGTAGCTGCGGTAAGCGCCGCGCGGGTGTTCATCGGAAGGATAAGATTTCCACTGTCGGAATTGCTGGCCATGTACGGGGCGTGGATACGCGTAGCCTCGTCGATCATCCGCGCCTCGGCGTCATGCTGGGGCTGACGATTCAGCTGGTTGACGAGGGCCCGACGGAAAGAGAACTTCCCTTCCGGCATGTGCGGCTGCGGCTTGCCGCGGTTCTCTGACTCGCGGGTTTCGATTTCGAGGTTGATTTCAGCCATACGCACCTGAATCTCCCCCAGCTGCGTATTCTCCGCATCGGTGAACTGACGCTTTTCGTTGCGGGCGCCATCGATGATGCCCTGTGCCTGCGTCGCGAGGCTCCTTTTCTCGTCACGCAGTTCGGTGATACTCTTTTCTTTTGCCATATGTATTAGATGTTAAAAAGTTGTTCTGCCTTGGCGTAATACTCTTCGCGGCTGCGACGTTCTTGCTCTTCCAATTCTTTCTCGGCCTCCTCCTTGCCGCGCAAAGACACGCTGGTCGCTGAGTAAGCCGCACGATATACGGGTGACACATCGAATATCTCCGCGATTTTGAGAATGCGACGGCTCCAAATACCGTCGTCGCGCCGTTCCCACTTATCCTGCTCGACCGTAAAAGCAAAGGAACTCTGATCGATCTCGCCGCGCCGGAGGTTCTCTTCGAGTTCATGACCGATCGCCGTATCCGGCCGCACGAAGCGGTATTTCAAACCGCGGTCATCGACCGTAAGCTCCAGGCTGCCTTTACCGTTCTTCGACCGCGCGAGAACTCCGCGCTCGATCGAATGGTTCAATAGTGCAAATACGTCGCTGCGCTCCAAAACCCCCTCCAAAGCTCCAGCTTCGATAGTTTCGTAGAAGGGCAGCCCGTCAGACTGCGTATCGAAGAGCATGGCATAACCCTCGACCATCCCCTCCTCGGGGGCGAAGCGCACTTCACTCTGGGTATTCCTTACTTCTCTTTCCATTATTTTCAATTTTGATTTTGATCGTCTGTTATATTCGGATCCGACGCAGAAGCGGCCACGGGCTTCCGATCGGCGGGAGGCGTCACCACTGCCATATCGAGCGTCTGAACATTAACCTGCACGAATGCCTGATCCCCATTATCCAGGCGGGAGAGGTTATTCTCTCGGCGAACCTCATTCGGGGTAATCGCGCCGATATAGAACATGTCTTTCAAGTAGGCAGCCTGCGCAGCCTTGTCGGTACGCAGGATCGCAGAGGTAGAAAACTCTGCAACGACACTATTGCGCTCCGAAGGCAGGAAAACTTTGCGGTTGATTTCCTGCTCAATTTTCGTGATGACAGACAGTGCCGTATCGGTCAGGTAGTCCAGCTGCGTAGCCTCCACAGTAGAGTAGCTCGACTTACTCAAGTCGAACGCCTTGACGGGCGAAACAGAAAAGAAGCGGCAGATATCGATGACATTGAACTGACGCGATTCGAGAAGCTGGGAATCCTTCGGGCTGATGGTAATCGGCTGGTATGTCATATTTCCCTCCAGTATCGTGACGTTACTGCGATCGGGATTCTGGTTCATACGCCGATCCCACGTGGCGTAGATATCATCCTTCTGCTCCTTTGTGAGGCGCGGGCCCTCCACTTTGAGAACCCCGGCGGCACTCGCACGACTATGCAGGAAATTGACCGCATGCTCTTCGCTCGCCGTGGCGATGCCAAGGGTCTGCCGGGCATGTGTAAGCGTAGAAACACCTATGATGCCGTCGTAGCTGAAATTCAGGACGTGAATCATATCCTTTGGCTCCACAAGACCCTTGAATCCCGAAACCTGATAACGTTTCCGCTTGATTCCGCGGCTGTCCATAATCCAGACGATAGACACCAGCTGCGCCGGAATGAAGATCAGTTGCGTGACTTCCAATTTCGAATTACGCTCAATATAGGCGTATCCGTTACCTTGAAGCAAGACAGAAGCCATCAACGTTTTGACGAACGTATAGCGCGTCATGTTTTCATTCGGCTCTGAATTCAGCAGATAGTAGGCCGGGTGCGACTTATATTTACTCTTGAAGCCTTCTTTGTCCAGGAGGTAAGTTTCGAGCGGAAGCACGGCAACGCTGCCCGAGATGAGATCCACACACCGATAGACAGTGGAGAGAAGCATCGGCAGGCTGTTACTTTGCAGGAAACCCGGATAACTTCCCGTATATGCGGAAATCCCGGACGTTTCTTGCTTAGACGCCTTGCGGAAATCGATAGAAAGCTTGTAGCCGAAAAAATTCATCGCATCCTCTTTGCTATATAACCAAAGAGATGTCTGACATTTTGTCCGACAAGTGTAAAATCAATAGAGTTGTCCGTATCTCGGTGTAGACAAATAGGCCGAGAGAGCCATCAGACAAGCAATCACGCCGTCGATCTTTTTTTCCTCGTACTGTTTCGACGGTTTTGTATTTCCGTTCCGGTCGCGGGCCATGACAACATTGCGAAAACAGTGGCGCGTGATGATATTATTATCGAATTTCGCCCGATACGACAATATCAGGCGTTCGAGTTCCTTGGTCGGGCGGTTGAAATTGCCGATGCTCTGGCTGACCGGCTCCATAGGCATTCCCTTTTCCGTAGCATTGATGACGAACTGCGTGGCATTCCAGTCGTCATACCCCACCTTTTGGAGGTAGAACTGTTGCTGAATCTGCAACAGGTCATTCAGAATGTAGTCGTAATCCGTAACGTTGCCCGGAGTTACCGTAAGGCTTCCCATACGGCGCCATTCGCCGTAACGCTCTTTAAAACGCTTTTCTTGAAGGGCTGCCTCCGGAAGATAGTATTTCACAAAGAAGTATATAGCCTCCTCGGTGGGTATCATAAACGCAAGAGCCGTGAGGTCGCTCGTAGCAGACAGGTCGACACCCGCAAAGCAATCCCTGCCGTAGAAATCCGCGGCATTAAGGTTTTGCGAGGCTGACAAAATGTAGTGATCCGGGATCCACACCGTATCGGCATCGCACCATATGTTGATATTCTTGGTTTTAACGCCCACCCCCTCGGACGGAGAGTTCACGGCTTTCTGCACCTGCTCGCGGATATAGGCGGGCTTTACAGTAACCCCTAGGTTCGGGTTGCTCTTGATCCATACGTTTTCATCTTTCCAATCGTCCCCCTCGTCCAGCGCATAAATCAACGCAAAAAGAGAATCATCCGGCTTCAGCCCGCTCAAAACCTCCGTACACATCGTACGATACTGATAGCACGGGCCCAGTTTGTCGAAGCCCGCTGTCGTGATGATGACACCGAGGGGATCGTCACGCATACCCTGCGATGACTGCAATACGTCTTTCAGTCTGGTATTTTTGGCAGCATGGTATTCATCGAGTAAGTACATCGAAGCATTGAATCCGTCAAGTTTGCTGTCATCGGCAGCCAAGACCCGCAGCGTAGACAGCATCTTGTCGAAATTGACCCTATCCCGATATGGCTTCAAGTATTTACCTATAGGGTCGATGCTCTTCACGAAATTCGAACACATACCGAAGCTGATCTTCGCCTGATCCTTGCTGTTGGCCGCAAGATAGACCTCCGCATTCATCTCACCCTCCCCGATCAGGCTGTTAAGACACAGGGCCGCCGCAAGGGCTGATTTCCCTTGTTTTCGCGCCATCTCCATATACACGGATTTAACCAGCCGGCTCCCATCCTCTTTACAATAGAATCCGTAAATACTCGCAACAGCGAACTCCTGCCACAATTCCAACACGAAAGGCTTGCCGGCATGACGCCCCGTATAATGCCGGAGCATGCGAATGAAACGGATCACTTCCCGAACCTTTCTTTCGCGGAATTCGTACCTGTCATCCTCCATGAGAGCAAAAAAACGCTCGCAGGCGAGCCTAACCCACTTGCCCGCAACGATATCTCCGGCCAGCACGCGCTGAGCGTATAGTATATATCCCGGAACCTCAACCACGGGTGCGTTTTTCTCGGATATACTCATCGAGCGGAGTGTCAGGAACGCCATCACCCGGCTTATGCGAATCTATCTGAGCCTTGCTCTTAATCGTCAATCCGTATTGTTTGGCCACATCGAGGTATTGCGCCCACGCTTCGCGGGCGATATTCACATACGGATGCTTGACCTCCTCGCCTTTCTTGTTGGTGGTGATCATCGAATGCTCCGACAACCAGTATATCGCCGTGAGGTACTGGTCGAAACTGGTGGCCAGGCGATGCAGGTTCGGAATATCCGACGCATCTATTTTATTCTCGTCATTCAACTTACGAACCAGATCGCGGATGAAGCGTTTCGTCTCATCGTGCTGGATCGATCCCGGTATCTTAAACCTTACATTTCCCATATTATTTTTCTGAATTTTCGTTGTGGATATTCTGGTGACATTTTTTGCAGACAGACATCAGATTGGAATAATCGTAAGCAAGCCATAGGCGCCGCTGTGGGTTATCCGTAGACATGAACGAAACAATGTGGTGGATGTCCTCCGCAGGCGTCGTGAGACCCTTCCCTGCGCATACCTCGCATAGAGGATTGTTCATGAACTTAACTTCACGCAGGTGCTGCCAACGGCGGCTATTATAGACCTTATGACGCTCCGCATCGTAATTGCTGCTATTCTTCTTGGTTTTCCGAGGTTTTAAGATTGTCGGCATAGGATAATGAACTATATTGTTTTTCATCTTTGCATGTTTGGTAGAATACCATGCGGTAGCGATATTGGAAATACTCGATAAACTCGGTGTCCGTGCGGAAATTACGGGACAGCATATCGTGCGAGACATGCAGGATCGTATCGTGGAAGACATCCATATCCTCCACCGAGCCGAGGTTATGAGCCCTGGAAACACAGCACAGACGCAACAGCAAATCGTAATTGCGGGCTATGATGAGCGCAACATCCGGCAAAAAACACCCTTTACATCTGTTTCTCATCCTCGTAATACTTCACAGCATCCTCGACACCTCGCTGCAAAAAAGCCCGCGCAACAACCGACACGTTTACACCATTAACCCGGGCAACCTCCTCCAGGTGATGGTAAACGTACGGCGTCACACGGACGCAGATTTTGATTTTATTTTCGGGTCGAACCAGGGCGAGATCCGCCGATGTATTGCAATATTTTTTCTGAGACATCTTGTTTATCCGAATTTATCACTACCTTTGTATTGGGCTCAGGGGTGATCTTTCGGGATTGCCTCTTTTTTATTTTTTCTCCAGCTCTTCAAGGACGGCATCAGCGTATGATACGGCATCGGCTGCTACGGCTTCGAATACTGTAAGGTTCTCATTTTTCTGCATTTTATCTTGATTTTGCGAGAATCTCGATATTTCAACAATTCGAACTCGAATTGTACCACTTCGGTTTTGGGAATCTTGTAGTGAAGGTTATTTCATTCACTTCCTCGCATTCGATCATATAAGCCTCCGGCCATAGCCCCTTTATTTGCTCGACATTTTCGGCATAGGCGACAATAACGAAAGCGTCGACGCTTTCGCCCGTACACCAATACGGATACTTGATCGGCCATTTAACTGGCCGATAATCGTTACCGCAATCTTTGAATTTGATATAGAATCTTGCTCGTATCATTTCTCCCTCTTTTTGAAATGTTCGATAATCTCCTCAACCGTGGCCTTACGGGCGGGGATACCGACCCGATGCTCCAGCAAGCATTTTTCGAAGCTCCCAATGGGTGCATACAGCCCTTGGTTTACCCATGCCTTCGCTTCCTCCGCGATAAACCACTGCTCGCGGTCGTTCTCGTCGTTCATCGCTGCCAACGCCTTGAACAGCTCGACATTCTCACCGCAGTCGTAACTCGGATTGCGACTCTCGGCATTTTCGGCCTTAAACTGACCGATGCTGTATCGGGTCTCCTCGTCGTAGTCGCAGATCCCGTGCACCTCGTAAGCGATTTTAAGCCGATCAATCCCTCTGCAATGCAGGGTGTTACAGCCGTCAAATAGGCAGCAGGAGCATACGTAATACCCGATTCCCTTCAGCCATTCGGTCAGCTCCTTTCGCTTTTCCGCATCCTCGACACGGACAAAGCATGGGGTTGTAAATTTCATACTATTTCACCAATTCAAATTCGTAAACCACCACCCACGGGTTCCGATCCCACGTTCCACGGCCGGACACCTTGTCGATTAGTGCGGCGAAGGCCTTGCGGGGAGTGTCAAATTCAACGGCTGTTCCCTTTTTCTCGTCGACAAACCCATACGTGGTGGTATCTGTGGATTCGTACCACGATTCGATAATGCCCTCGCGAAAACAGTCATCGTGCGAAATGCTCTGCAACTGCTCGCACTTGATTCCGGTGATGCGGATTTGGTGGGGCATCAAATCGGCTCGCACAAACAGTTTGTTTCGCCAGCCAGGTGTTCTATCCGCGCCATATACAGGAATGTCACATCTTGGCGAAAACGCATGGTAATAACTTTGCGCCACGGCCACGACCTCGCCGACCTTGTAGCGGCATTTATGGCGAAAAATTTCAATTCCTTGACAGCACATTACGATACAGCCAGTGGCTTCCTCATAGGTGAAGTCTTCGGCCGAGGTCGCAGCCCGTTGAAATTGTTCACCTCCCTCGATGCGGCGCGTATTGTTTTTTATATAGTCAATGACCGCATCCGTCAGTCCATAGCGGTCGTTAAACATTATCTTCTGCATGGTTATTCAGTTTTAAGTAATTCCGGGGTGTCGTGGATATTACCTATTTTCGTAAATGAACAACACCAAATTTCCTCAGGTTCATTGTTCGCATCTACAAAACAGAACATCCGATCTCGATAGGCAATTACGCTACGCCTATTGATTTTCATGAGATTTTCCCATTCTACTATATCTCCCTCCCAAACATCCGTGCCGTTATTGTCTTTCAGCCCAATATACTCGCCGACGGTAGTGGGATCAACTTCATATAATCCTGTAAAGGTCTTGATAAATATCCGGCCTGCGTCTGCGCCGTAGCAATGAATCAGGTCTCCATAAACCCACTTGTCGTTATCTATACGCTTGCCTCTGAATTTACTCTCTCGCATAACTATTCTTGTTTGAGGTTGTTAATTCTGTCGATCTCGACCTTCAAATTCATCTCTGCACTACGCACATCCCGTTGCAATTCCTCCAGCCGAGCTATTTGCTCCTCGTCCATCCGCGGGCATCCCCGCAGCCAGCTGTCGTAATTCGGGGTGTTCAGTTTGCCGTCACAAATCCCTCCGACACGCATACAGTAGTCGTAGTACTTGATGTATTCCTCCTTCGGAGCGTCTCGGTCGATGTCCGTCAGCATATCGGCCATGCTCACGAATAGATCGCCGACCTCTGCAATTCCTCCGGGGTCGTTACCTGTCCACGCAGCCGGCTCATAATCGTAGCCGTGCTTTTCGCAGAAAGCGGCCAGATAGGCGTTGCAAACCGCGTTGTAACTTAGTCTCAGTTCCTCGCGTGACATTCCATTTGCCGTGAATATCTTGCTTTCCCTTTCTGCGATCATCTCAATTCCTGTTTTCATTTTTTCTTTCTCGTGTTGAATTTTACCATCAATTTGTTCGCGTTTCGCACATGCTTGCGCATGTATTTAGCGAAATCTTCGTCTGCCGATTCAACCCCTCCCTCTGCCATTGCAATTACCTCGGCAAGGGCTTGAAATTCGTCATACGTCATAAACACATATCCGCCTTTAGGTTTAGTGTAATTCATCTCTCCTTCGTTTTAGCTCCGCAATGCGGCGGAGGTCATCGCCTTATTTTTTCGGCAAATTGCTATATCCGTCGCTGAACATCCAAATTCCCGCAACAGTAAAAATAACGTGCAGCGCAAACCTCCACCAATCCGCCACCGAGTAGTCGTGTTGCGCTAAGTTTCCCGCAACAAAGGCGATCAACAGTCCGCCTATTGTGTCAAATGATGCTTTTGTCATAGTCTTGCCTTATTCTTGAATCTCCCGCCATCCGATAACCATATCATCGTCAATAGCTCCATTGTTCTCGTGCCAATGATAATTCCGTGTCTCATTTGCCTTGTAGAAGGCTATGCGGTATTTTGTGCATAACGTTGTTTTAATTAAAACATCTCGATTGCCATCCGGCAATTCCTCCGGGGTCGTTACCTGTCCACGCAGCCGGCTCATAATCGTAGCCGTGCTTTTCGCAGAAAGCGGCCAGATAGGCGTTGCAAACCGCGTTGTAACTTAGTCTCAGTTCCTCGCGTGTAAGTTTCATTAAAATCGTCTCAACGTGGTCAGGCATATCACTGTAAGGTTGTTTATGCACCCGTCGATAAATTCCCTTGCTCATGGTTAGGATGTTTTAGTGTAACGCCCACGTCTTGTGCATTGCAGCGATCAGGTCTATATACCCTTTGCATTCCTCCATCTGCTCGGGACTATAGCCTTCGGCCTCGCCAATTTTTCGGAAATGCTTCTGCCACTCGGAAATGGTGCAGCGTTTGCATCCTATTTGAATAACATCCTCACCCCAATAGGATACTGTATGACTAGATGCGCTGATAAATAGCGATTTAGGAACATCGCACCCGTCGCCCAGTTCGCACCTGTCGCCCAGTTCGCACCCGTAGCCCAGTTTGCACCCGTCGCCCAGTTTGCACCCGTAGCCCAGTTTGCACCTGTAGCCCAGTTCGCACCTGTCGCCCAGTTCGCACACGTCGCCCAGTTCGCACCTGTAGCCCAGTTTGCACCCGTCGCCCAGTTTGCACCCGTCGCCCAGTTTGCACCCGTCGCCCAGTTTGCACCTGTAGCCCAGTTTGCACCCGTCGCCCAGTTCGCACCTGTTGCCCAGTTTGCACCCGTCGCCCAGTTTGATATTGCGCGCCTCAAATTCGGAGGATAATTCAGAAAGTTCATTGTACTGAAAGGGTGTCCAGCCTTTGTCTGAAACCCAGAGATAAAGTGTTTTCATGGTTGGTTATCTTTTGTGTTTAATTTTTCATAAAACACATCCACTGCGTTTTGGAGTTCTTGCCGCTCTTGTGGCCGAACAGCGGCTCCACTCCGAAAATTTCGATGATTCGGCTTGCGGGTATTTGCTCTTCGCACCACTTGAAGATTAAAACCCCTTCCGGTTTCAATACTCGCATACATTCGTCGAACCCCTGCTTTAGATCGGTTTCCCATGTGGGGAACAATCTGCCGTATTTGTGCGCCATGTAGCTATTGTCGCCAAGACGGACAAGGTGTGGAGGATCGAACACAACAAGCCGAAATGTTGCATCCTCGAACGGTATACGTCGAAAGTCTCCGATTACATCCGGATGCACCTCTAAACTCCGGCCATCGCAGAGTATATGCTCTTCGTCCCGAATATCCATGAACACAGCCTGCGGGTTCCGCTTGTCGAACCACATCATACGTGGGCCGCAGCAGGCATCCAAGATCAGTTTGTCCGTTTTCATATTCATTCGCATAATCCGTAAAAGCTCATGCAACTGGTCGCTGTATCGTCGTCGAATAGGCTGCCCGTCGCATTCTGCCATTGGACGTAGCGCACGACATCATGAATCGTCGGATATTTCTCTCCGCTGGTGATTGCGTGGGACGGTATTTTGTCCGGGCCGAAAAACGACGAATGCAACTCCGTTTCAAGTGCGGCGATCTGTTCGATGCGCTCCGGGTTCTGGCGCGATATGTTGAGAATATCCCGCTGATTCGCCATCACACACGGCCAGCAGCCGACACGCTTGTAGCCCATGCGGTAGAGCGGGTTTGGCTCCAAACCTGCGTCGAGGATGTAATCGATCACCTGCTGCGCCGACCAGTCGAACACGGGCCGCAGAAGATCATCAGCGAATTTCTCTCGAAATGCCCGTACCTCCTTACCCCGATAGGTGTGCGTCTTCGGTTTACCCGCTTTATCGTAGCCGTAAGGCTCGAAATAGTACTTGAAGTACGTACATTGCGCCGACATCTTCGCCCGGCTGGCCGATTCTGCTGCCCGGATGCCCTGTATCATCAGCATATTGTCCTGCACCTCGTCCAGCACGTAGTCGATACAGGGCTTCGTCTTCAATTCCTGCGTGCAGAACCGCGCCCGCGTCGAGGGCCAACGCTTTTTCTGCCGGGCAAGATCGACCATCCCGTCGTATTTCTTCGACTTGAGCGTCACCAAATCCAAGTGGAGCTTATCCGCGATCCGGTTGATGTACTCGTAGGTCAACGGATGCTCCCACCCCGTGTCGCAAAACACGGTCGTAAAGTTCTTGGTGATATGTTCGCGCGTCCAAAGAAGCGATGCAAGGCTGTCCTTGCCTCCCGAAAAGGTGACTATGACTTTCATTTTATCGTTCGTTAAAGGTTAACTGAGGGGACTGGCGTGACTGCAAAACTTTATTCACGCGCTCCAAATGCTTATCAATTCAGAGGCATTGCCAAGCCATTCGTAGCCTTGTATTTGGTCTCCTCGAAGTGTTTTCTGCGCCATAACCGTTGCCCGTTAACCATCTCTTGCGCGAAGTGATCCTCTATTCGTCCGCCCAGTCGGTAGACTTGGGGCATAGCTTCGTCGTAGGTGTAATATTTCACTCCGGAACGCTCTTTGAGTGATTTGTCCAGCTTGGCATAAGTCACGAACGTGGCGTAAGCATTCGTGTTATTCAGGTGAGCCCCCTTGCTGTGCATTGTGAATATCAATCTTCGGATATCTTCGACGTGAAATTTGCGCAGCATCCACACGGCATTCGTTTCAGTGATAGGCTCCGCCATTGAGGCGATGGTCGGAACGTTCTCATGTATCCACTGCACCAGCTCTGCGGCGTTTCCCCCTACAACCCCCTTCATAGGAATTACTGTGTGTGTGTTATATTCTTCTCTTCTGGTATTCTTATTTTCTTCAGTTGTGGTTATTTGCTGGTTATCAGCTGGTTGTTCGTTGGTTATTTGCTGGTTATCTGTTGGTTGATAACCATTGTCGCAACCATCCTGCGATTGCTGGTATAAGTCATAATTACAGATAGTTATGATAGTGTATTTATGTGTTCCCGACTTGGTTATAAACCCGCAATTATCCAACTTGTCTATCGCGGTGCGTATTTGCATCTCCGAAAGTCCTGTCTCTTCGGACAGCTGTCCTCTGGTGGTTACCAATTGTCCGCGGTCGATGATTATGCCTTTCCACTTCTTGGGCTGGTAATTCGCCTTCAAAAGAAAATGAAGCGCAAGGCGGACGCAGTTCGTGTCCTGATACCACTCCCAGTCCAGAAGACTTCGGTGTATCTTAATCCATCCTTCCATCATTTCACAGGAATAATAGCGCGTGCTGCGCTGTAATAATCGCGACTGCACTGATCTATATAACCGTTGTACATCCGCACGATATAGTTGCTGCCCTGCTTTATGGCATGCTGCCTGCGGCACCAGAAGTACTCCTCGCTAATGGGCTTCTGTCCTGCTGCAAGCAGCGCTTCGTTGATTTCGCGTCGATGCTCGCAGAGAATAAGTGCCTGCTCCATGGTCGGGATATGTCCGCCTTGGTCGCGCACCCACTGTACTGCCGTGGCGTATTTCAACTGCGCTTGTTCGTAGTAGCCAACGATGAATCGGGAGCAGCCCTGCTCGATGTAGATGCCCTTCGAGCGCAGTTCAAAAAAAAATTCCTTGTACTCCATAACCATTACTGAACATGAAAACACCGGTAGCCGAGTTCTCGCCATCTATGCGCCATAGCCAGGCTGTCTTCAAGGACGAAGGCCACATGAGAGCGCTCGTATTCGGTGGTTTCTTGGGTGAAACTATCTATTTTGGAAACCACATCCGGACGGTTGTCGGAGTTCGGACGCATAATCAGCGTATAGTCTTTCGGCGACAGCAAGAGGTTCTGCTGAAGCCATATCTGTGTCTTCTGGCGTACTGTTTCGCGCCGTGATGTACAGAAGAAAATATCGTAGTGCCTCGACATCTGGCGTACGAAGTCGCACACCGTACGTATCGGCAGGTCATTGAAGTCATCGCGGTAGAACGATTCCCAATCCGGATCGTTCTGCTCCATGTATTTTCGTCTGTCGCCGACGACGCACAGCGTCCCGTCGATGTCGACAACTGCTATTTCGCGATTCATACAGATAATCAGATTAAAAGGGCCGCCAGCCACGAATGGCTGTCAAACTAATTCGCTTTATGATTGCAAGCGGCCCTTGTTTTTTAGTATCTTTTTCTGGTGGTGTGTTTTACCGCTTTGCTTTCCAGCTCATGGGTAGATGCTATTCGAGTATACTGCATCCATTCATCCAAATCTTTTTTAAGGAAGCGCAGTTTACGTCCTCCCCGATCTTTATAGTGAGGTATCTCTTTTCTGCGAGCCATCTCCCTGATGGTGTATGGTGCGCATCCCGTATATGCCGCAGCTTCTTCGGATGTCAGGAGGGGTTTGCCTGCACCTAACACCAAAAGCTCCAATCGCCTGATCTCATCCAGTATCTGTTGTTCGGCCATATTATCATTCGATTAAAGATTCAACTTCATTTTTTGCCTGTCGATCGGGGTGGGCATATTGCAGTATTACGAAATGCGGGTTACGATAATCCCTTCTTGAGAAGAGGCCACGCTGTAACGCTGTCCCGTGGAGAACTTCAGTTCACTCAGCTGTGATTTAACTGCCGATCTGATAGACGGCGGAAACGACAGGCTTTTGCCGATTTCAAGATTGATTAATTGCTGCCTGCGGCTACTCTTGTTCGTTGTTGCCATATAGTTGAAATTTGATCGTCGTAAAAAGGCGCCCCCCGCATCGATAACACACCCTTAAACCTACATTACTATGAAAACACACAGCAGGGGCGCCTTGTTTGGATTATTTTATTTATATTTGCTTATTGCCTTGTTGGCTTGTGCAAATATACAAATATAATTTGTCACAACAAGCATTTTGACAAATTTATTTTGTATAATTTTAATTAAAAAAAGATAATACTTTATTTTACAGATGAATAGATGTAGTATATTAAATGAGGCATACGAGTGGTTGCGATACAAAAAACTTGTATCTTCAAAAAAAGAATTCGCAGAGCACATCGGGATAGACAAAACAAATTTGTCATCCGCGTTTAATGGTATGGAGAAATACCTGACAGATAATCTTTTTATCAAAATATCAGAGGCCTTTCCTCAGTTAAATAGAAACTGGCTATTGACCGGAAAAGGTAATGTGCAAAAAGCCCAATCGGTTTCTACGGATTTTGAAAATACTAACCAACAATCAGAGGATATGAATGCAAACGATTTTTTGAAGGCATTGGCAGAAGAACAAAGCCTAACCCGCGAAGCACTTGCTCAAAATGCCCGGTTAATAGGCATCATCGAGCGATTACACGGCATTGATGGTGTTGGAACACGAATTTCCCCCCCCCTACAAAATCAAGGCCAAATACGCTGAAAATTAGCGAGAAAGGAAACATTTTCACACTACGATTAGGCAAAAAGGAGTGTTGATTTGGAGTGATATAGGATGGAAATTATTAAATTCAGCGATGTACGCGACAAGGTTGTGCGACTTCGCGATCAGGATATCCTGTTGGATGCCGATGTAGCAGAACTCTACGGAGTAGAAACAAAACGGGTAAATGAAGCAGTCCGGAATAACCCCGAGAAGTTCCCGGATGGATATATATTTGAGCTGCAACAATCTGAAAAACAGTATGTAGTCGAAAATTTCGACCACTTGCAAGGATTGAAAAAGTCGCCCGTAACACCCAAGGCATTCACTGAAAAAGGCCTCTATATGCTAGCAACAATCATGAAAAGTGAGCGGGCTACGCAGACGACCCTTGCGATTATCGAGACATTTGCCAAACTCCGGGAGTTATCCCGCACTATTGGTGAAATGTCGACCAATCCCGATGAATTTAAGCAAAAGACACTAATGCAGAAAAGTGGCGAAATCATGGCCGATCTTTTCGGTGAGGATATGCAGACGACGGACACGGAAACAGAGATCGAATTGAACTTTGCCGTATTAAAATTAAAGCACACTATAAAACGTAAAAACAAATAAAACCCTACTGAAATGAAAAAAATTGTCTTATTAATTGCATCGGTCTTAATTAGCTTATCTGTTTGGGGGCAGGATAAACATCTATTCCAAAAAGAATTTCGCACGGATATTCCCGGAATAACAGAAACCCGATATCTAGATATAAAAACCGGGAAATATGTCAGCAAAAAAGAGTTTAAGCAGATGTATGGTATATCTCCATCTAGATATTACGCGCTTCGCGGAGCGAACCCATCCACAGGCACCAATCGTCTGTATAAATGGAAATTACATTCCACAAACACCTTGGTGGGCTCTTGTTTGATCGGAGGATCGGTAACTGCTGCCTTGTTATCGAATGCAATTTTATCCCAAAAAGCTGAAAATACATATGATAACGACTACGCAGACACGCAGCGAATCATATATTATTCGTGTGCTGGCGTTTCCCTGGCGGGCATAATCGTTATTTTAACAGGGCTGCATAAAGAATATATCGATGGAATAAAAGTTGCGGAGAATTGGGTTATAAAGGATAATGGCGCCGGACTTTCCCTGTCTTGTAAATTTTAGGCATGGCGCAAATTGCTCGCAACCGCCTCGATTTTGGTCGAGGCGGTTGTTATAAAGTGGGGATCAAATTCACAGCTGCAAACTTCTTTTCATCCACGATTTTTGCGTAGATCTGGGTTGTTTTGACGTTTGCGTGCCCCAGTAATTTACTAACCGTATAAATATCTGCACCATATGTCAATAACATAGTAGCACAGGTATGCCTGGCTACGTGAAAAGTGAGGTGTTTGGTTATTTTCGCGCTTCTTGCCCAATCGTTCAGGTATTTATACATCGTTATCCTATGGGGTAACTTAAATAATAAGCCCCTGTCTTCGGTTTTGGGAGGCAATAATGCCAGGGCATTCTCCCCAAGCGGAATATGCACTTCCTCCCGGGTCTTTTCCTGGATAATTTCAATTTGCATCATCCCGTCACTCATTTCGCGGATGTTCTCCCAGGAAAGGGCGTTTATGTCAGACAAACGCAATCCGCAAAAACACGCAAACAAAAATGCCTGCTTCAACCCTTCATGAGGGCATGGAGCAGAAGACAGTTTGCGCACTTCATCTAATGTCAAAAATTCGCGGCCCTTGCTTTTTGCCTGCGGCCTATCTTCCAGGGAAATGTTCTTAACGGGATTCTTATCGATCAGGTCGTCTTGGACAGCCCGGTTTAAAACCACACCCAGCACCCTTAAATATAGGTTCTGGGTGGATTCGCTCAACAGCTCCCCATTTTTGCGGCGGATCCGGCGCAAATACGATATAAAACCCTCTATGAATTTGCGGTCTACATCTCGAAGCAAAACATTGTTTCCGGCATAGTGCCTGATATGCCCAGCCATTATCCCAACAAGATCTCCGTAGGAACGGCTATCCTTTTGGTAATAGTGATCTTGCTCATTCGCCAGGAAGTCCGTCAATAACAATTTCGACCGGGATTTTGCAGGCGAAAATCCATGCGCAATATTTTGCATTTCCACAATACGCTGTGCCTTCACCGCGTTCGCCACAGCGAGAGTCTGCTCATTTCTGACCCGATCTCCCGGACATGTTTCCGGGATAAGATACAATTGAAGAAATTCGTATTTACGGCGCCCCTTCTGATAAATGTCGAGGTATATGGACTTGTTGCCACCGGCCAGGTTTTTACACCGAATCTTTACGGGTTCTTTTATTTTCGCGGTTTTCATAGTTGGCAATTATTGTTGCAAAGATAACAAAACATATTATTACGAGTAACAAAATAGCAACAATATTAATAAGCATTAAGCAATATTAACCAATATATCTACCCACGTCAATAAAAAGGAAGTCATTGACAACCGACTGATTTTAAGAAAAAACACACACAAGAAGCAAGTATAACGGACTTTCGAGAAAAGGCATCACACTTTATATCCGGAAATGTTGTTTCGGCAAATTATTATTGAAAACCAGCAGGTAACCGCGGTTGTCCACCGTCGTCGAACGGTGCGCCGCGACGATTTGCAGGCACATGGCCCGGCGTTCACGCCCGTCGTAGGGGGACATGACCGCCACCGTATTCCCGGCGGCAGCCGCATCACCGACCAGCGCGAGCGTCTCCGTCCGGGACAGGCTGCGCGTCGCTATGCAGAACTCCGCATCCGCACGATTCAGGCCAAAAGTGGCGTAGCCGCAATGAATCGCCAGGTTTTGCAGCTGCACGGCGCGGCGTTCGGGCACCCCGGCCGCGAGCAGTTCACGGAACAACGCCCGGTCGCCGGGAAGCAGCGTATCGCGCATGAACACATTACGCACGACGTCGTATACGAAAGGCGAATGCACGCCGTGCCCACGGAAGAAACGGGCCCGGGAGAGCCTGTTACGCAGCTCAGTGACCCGCCCGTAAAATTTCAAACCGAGTTTATGGCCGCCGATCCCCATAACCGTTATTTTTTCAACAGCCCCGCAAGGCGCCCCGTCGAAAAGGCGATCTGGAGGTTATAACCGCCCGTATTGGCATCGAGGTCGAGCACTTCGCCCGCGAAATAGAGCCCCCGGATCTTCAGCGATTCCATGGTATAGGGGTTGACTTCGGCGCAGGAAACGCCCCCGGCCGTCACGATGGCGTATTCGAACGGCGCATAGTCCGTGATGGGGAACGTGAATCCCTTGAGCGTCTTGATAAGGCGGGTTATCTCCTCTTCGGTGAGCTTGCCGATGTAATTCTTTCCGTTGACACCGAGTTCGTGCACCAAAGTCATCACGAGCGGCTTGGGCACCAGCTTGCGCAGCAACTCGGCGAAGAACTCCGTCGGCTCCATCCCGGCTATCTCGCGGGCGATACGTTCGCGCAGTACCTCTTCGGTCAGTGCGGGTTTCAGGTCGACGACCAGTTTAACGCGGCGTTCGTCGATCAGCGCATCGACCGCATCGCGGCTCATGCGCAGCGCCACGGCACCCTCGATGCCGCGCTCGGAGAAGCCCAGTTCACCGAACTCCTCGCGCACGGGTTCGTCGTCGACATAGAGCACGGCCCTGATATTTTTCAGCAACAGACCGTCGAGGTAGCCGATCTGCGGATGCGACGAAACGAGCGGCGTCAGCGAAGGGCGCACCGGTTCGACGGTATGTCCCAGGTCGGCCGCAAAGGTGTAGCCGTCGCCCGTGGAACCCGTGGCGGGATAGGAAACGCCACCCGTGGCGACGATCACCTGCGGGCATTCCTCCTTGCGTTCGAAACCGCGCCTGTTGATATAGCGGACGCCGAAGACCTTATCACCCAGGGTCATGATCTCCGTCACGCGCGTATTATAAATGATCTTCACGCCGTTCTCGTAGCAATATTCCAACAGCGCATTGGCGATGTCCCACGCCTTGCCGCTCTTGGGAAAGACGCGCTCGCCGCGTTCGATGTCGAGCTTCACCCCGGCCTTTTCGAAGAAACGGATGGCGGCGCGGTTATTGAACTCGGCGAAAGCCTGTCCGAGAAATTCCGCGTTGGTACGCACCTGCGCGGCAAACTCCTCGGCCGGGCGGGCGTTGGTGACGTTGCAGCGCCCTTTGCCCGTGATACGGACTTTACGGCCCGACTTGTCCATCTTTTCGATCAGCAGCACACGCTTGCCGTCGCGCGCCGCCGTACCTGCGGCCATCATGCCCGCTGCCCCAGCCCCGATGACGATCACATCGTACGGCCGGATTTCTTTTTCTTCGATTTGTTCCATACGGCTGCAAAGATAGACAATAATTCTTTCTTTCCGGAAAAATTTTTCCTATCTTTGCGACCGAAAAAACCGTTCTAAACAGATATGTTGAGCAGAAGATTACTCCGTATAAAGGTCGTCAAGGCACTGTTCGCCCACCTCAAATCGGGCGCCGACAACATGATGGCATCGGAAAAAACGCTGATGGCGTCCGTCGACAAGGCCTACGACCTCTATTTCCAGATCCTGACCCTCCCCGTGGAACTGACGCGCTACGCCGAACAGCGGCAGGAACTGGCCAAACAGAAAAAACTGCCGACATACGAAGACCTCAACCCCAATACCAAGTTCGTAGACAACCAGGTGATCCGCGTCATCGCCAACAGCGATGCCGTGAACGACCATATCGCCGCCCGCAAGCTGGGCTGGGGCCGCCATCCGGAGCTGATCCGTACGCTCTATACACAGCTCTCGGAAAGCGACTATTTCAAGGATTACATGCTGCGCGAGGAGCGCTCGTTCGCCGACGACCGCAAGCTGCTCGAAGATTTCTTCAAGGAGCTGCAGAGCTGCGAGGCACTGGAAACCGAGCTGGAAGAGATGTCGATCCTCTGGAGCGACGACCTGCCTTACATCGTGATGATGATCCTGCGTTCGCTCTCGGGCCTGAAACCGTCGCACACCGAGCTGAAAGTCCCCGCGAAGTTCAAGAGCGACGAAGACCCCGAATTCGTGAAGACGCTCTTCGAAAAATCGCTGGTCAACTACGATGCCTACCAGGATTACATCGAAAAGTTCACCGCCAACTGGGACGTGGAACGCATCGTGTTCATGGACAACCTGATCATCGGCACGGCCATGGCCGAACTGACCTCGTTCCCGTCGATTCCCGTCAAGGTGACGCTCGACGAGTACATCGAGATTTCGAAATACTACTCGACACCCGGCAGCAGCACCTTCATCAACGGCGTGCTGGACAAGATCGTCGAATCGCTCACCGCCGAAGGCCGCATCAGGAAAGCCGGCCGCGGCCTTATCTGAGTCCCGATGCTGCGCGGGTTGTTGTTGCTGGCGCTGGCCGTGACGACGGCGGCATGCGGCACCCGGCAGGCACGCACGGGCGAGACCGGGCGGAAAGGCCGGATTATCGCCGTCACGGACACGATCCTCGACACGGGCGGCACGGATACCGTGCGTTTCGGACGCATGCACTCGGGGGAGGTGGCCGTGCTCAGGCTCTGGATCGAAAACCGGGCATCGAAGCCCGTAGCCATCACCCGATACGACCGCAATTGCGGGTGCACGACGCTCGGATATGACGCACAGCCCATTACGCCGGGCGATGCGCAGCAGGTATCGCTCACCTTCGATGCGCGAGGCGAATGGGGCTGGCAGCTCAAAACGCTGGACATCGCATTCGCCGGCGGGCGGAAACCCCTGAGGCTGTTCATCGAGGCCGAAGTGGAATAAACATTTGTGTATTCGACAATATTTCGTATATTTGTTCCGTTAACGGAAATAAACACTAAACATAACGACGTATGATTAATTTTCTTCAGGTACCGCCCGTAGAGCCCCAGCCGGGTTTCATGCAGCAGTACAGTTTCATCATTATGATCGGCCTCATGGTGCTGGTTTTATGGCTCTTCATGTGGCGCCCCGAATCCAAGCGCCGCAAGCAGATGCAGGCATTCCGCGAAGGCCTGAAAAAAGGTGACAAGGTAATTACCGCCGGCGGCATTTACGGTACGGTGAAAGAGATCAAGGAGACGACCCTGCTGATCGAGGTGGACGGCAACGTCACGCTGCGCATCGACAAGAACATGGTCGTAGCCGACAACAGCGACCTTCAGCGCCAGTAAAAACCTGTTTCAGATAATAAAAAAGCTGCAAAAATTTGCAGCTTTTTTATTTGCAGGTTCAAATATTTTATTTTACATTTGCATACCTGTCCGGAAAACCCGGGCACAGTCCCAACAACATTGTCGAGGGGGGGGGAATTTCTAAGCGCCTCTTACAGATTACCTCTTTCTCGGCAATGTTTTTTTATGTCCGTATGTCTGCAAACGATCCTGCGGGGATTTTGGCCCAAATCCGCAGCCGGCCGGCAAGGCGTTCCCCAGAAAATTCGGGACAAAAAATCCTGAACGCGCAAACAAGGCAGCAAATGCAACCGGTTTTATCGTTATATTTGCATCCGGATTCTTCAACGCATACACATGACCCGACACATATCCTACCCTACCCTCGGCACCTGCTCCCGGCAGATCGACATCGAACTGGAAGACGGCATCATCCGCAATGTGACGTTCACGGGCGGCTGCCACGGCAACACGCAGGGCATAGCGGCACTCGTGCGCGGCATGAAAGCCGCCGACGCGATAGCCCGGCTGGAAGGCATCGACTGCCGCGGCAAGGGCACTTCGTGCCCCGACCAGTTGGCCAAAGCCCTCAGACTGGCGCTCTGAACCGACGCAGCTACCGTTCGGGAACGGATTTTGCACACGGAGCAGCAGATCAAAACAGAAACTCTATGTATTTCGTATGGTATCTCCTGCTCGGCTTGGCTTCCGGATGGATCGCCAACCTCATTGTCAAAGGCAGCGGCTCGGGGCTCATCGTCAACCTCGTCGTAGGGCTGGTAGGCGGCGTGCTCGGCGGCTGGCTCTTTTCGTTCTTCGGGCTGGTTCCGGCAGGCACGCTGGGCAGCCTGGCCACATCGGTCATCGGCGCCGTGGTGCTACTATGGATTGCCGCAGCCATCTCGCACAAGAAAATCCGTTAAACCCGCAACGATTATGGACAACATGAAAAACGGCGTACACGCCGACACCGCAGAAGCGGAAAACACGGAGACCATGGATCTCCTGGCCGGAATGCTCGATGCCTCAACGCATTGCGGCGACAACGACGAGGACGACAAGGAACCGGCACAGGCGGTCGAAGAAACTCCCGGCGAAGAATCCGCGCCCGGAAAATAATAACCGCAGGGAAAAAACCGACAGTTCTATTCAACGAGCAAAGTGTGCGGACAGTCCGCACACTTACCGTATCCAGCATACTGGGCAGAAGCAGGACGAAGGAGGATTCAGGCGAATAATACAACAAACATAATCCCGCATTGATAGTCAATGCGGGATTGTTGAGCTGCCAGGACTCGAACCTGGAACGACAGAACCAAAATCTGCTGTGTTACCATTACACCACAGCTCAATCCGTTGCTCGAGAGCGGGACAAAGATAAGCAAAAAATCGCAATTTACAACCGGAAAACAGAAAAATGCCCGACTCTTGCAGGGGTGCAAGAAAGAATTTCATTACTTTTGCACGCATGGAGCCGACAAGCCGGACAACGGGCCGGCAGGCGCCCTGCTGAAACAAAAACGAAAAATACGATACGGTATGATCCTGACAATGATCCTGCTCTTCGTGGTGGGCTACGCCTTCATCGCGCTGGAGCACAAAGTTAAGGTCGACAAATCGGCCATCGCACTGCTGATGTGCGGAGCCATATGGACGATCTTCAGCCTCTGGGGGCACGATGAGAATATCAGCCACGACATGGTCGACCACCTGGGCGACACGTGCGAGATACTGGTGTTCCTGATCGGCGCCATGACGATCGTCGACCTGATCGACTCGCACGGCGGTTTCAACGTCATCACCGACCACATCAAGACCCGCAACAAGCACAAGCTGATGTGGCTGCTGGCATTCATCACCTTCTTCATGTCGGCGGCGCTGGACAACATGACCACCACGATCATCATGGTGATGCTCCTGCGGAGGATCATCGCCGACCAGAAGGAGCGCTGGATCTACGCCAGCCTGATCGTCATCGCGGCCAACAGCGGCGGCGCCTGGTCACCGATAGGCGACGTGACGACGATCATGCTGTGGATGCGGGGCAACGTCACCTCGACGGCGCTGATGGGGACGCTCTTCGTACCGTGTATCGTCTCGGTCGTCATCCCGACGGCGATCGCCATCCGGTATATCCGCAACGAGGACGCGGCACCGGTGGACGAGAGCACGTTCGAAGCGGAACTGCCCGCGGGCGTGGGCCCGCGCCTGAGCAAATTCATCCTCATCACGGGTGTATTGAGCCTGTTGTTCGTACCCGTGTTCAAGAGCATCACCCACTTGCCGCCCTACATGGGCATGATGGTCTCGCTGGGTGTGATGTGGGTTCTGACGGAGATCATCTACGACCGCAAGCGCGGCATCGAGGAGTCGATCAAATGCCGCGTGACGAAGGTGCTCAAGCATATCGACATGCCGACGATCCTCTTCTTCCTGGGAATCCTGATGTCGGTGGCGGCGCTGGAAACCGCAGGTGTACTGACCGACGTGGCGAACTGGCTCGACAAGCAGGTACATGAAGTGTTCACCATAGCGGGCGTCATCGGCATCCTGTCGTCGGTGATCGACAACGTGCCGCTGGTCGCCGCCTGCATGGGCATGTACCCCGTGATGGACACGGCTGCGGTGGCCGCGAGCGCCGACCCGGCCTACATGCAGTCGTTCGTGCAGGACGGGTTGTTCTGGCACCTGCTGACTTACTGCGCCGGGGTGGGCGGAAGCCTGCTGATCATCGGCTCGGCAGCCGGCGTGGTGGCGATGGGGCTCGAAAAGATCAATTTCGGGTGGTATTTCAAGAAGATCACCTTGCTGGCCTTCGCAGGCTATGCGTCGGGCATCCTGGTGATCCTGCTCGAACACCTGCTGGTCGGGCTCTGACCGGCAGCGGAAACGGAATAACGGGCGCGGGGGCAATGCCCCCGCG
>OHNE01000084.1_pt1 | contig 87460 bp, 80 predicted proteins | sample 1569581 | NCBI WGS metagenome assembly OHNE01 (sample SAMEA3879509, study PRJEB24766) | human gut metagenome | biome: human-associated habitat; feature: feces | place: USA | collected 1985/1987 | reverse complement strand
CACAAGGGGGCAGAATCGCTTGGTTTTAGGGGGCAGCTTACACTGGATTTTCCACATAATAACGGCATCCTGATAGGTGACCCGTTCGCCAACTATAAAATACGTTTGGAGAAAGTGGATAGAGGTTATCTGTCAGAAGATGAAATAAAGATTATCCTCAAAAAGAAGATGGTTTCTGAACGGTTGGAACAGGTGCGTGATGTTTTTATCTTTTCCTGTTTCAGTGGTTTGGCTTATGTGGATGTTGCAAACTTAAAGGAAGATAATATTCGCAAGTCTTTTGACGGTAATTTGTGGATAATCACCAAACGCCAAAAAACAAATACAGATGTGAATGTTCCTTTACTGGATATTCCTAAAATGATACTGGAAAAGTACAAAGGTAAATTGCCGGACGGAAAGGTACTTCCTATTATCAGCAATCAAAAACTTAATGCCTATTTGAAAGAAATAGCAGATGTGTGTGGAATTAAAAAGAACTTGACATTTCATCTTGCAAGGCATACTTTTGCCACGACAACCACACTTGCTAAAGGTGTACCCATTGAAACGGTTAGTAAGATGTTGGGACACACCAACATAGAAACGACACAGATATACGCCCGCATTACCAATAACAAAATCAGTAACGATATGCAGGGACTTGACAAGAAATTTGTCGGCATTGAAAAAATCTACAAAGAAGTATCTATGAAATAGGTATATATGGGAACTTATCACAATTTGTGATAAGTCCCTTTATGCTTTTAATTATTCACCATTAAATAATAACATTATGGATTTACAAATCATCCAAAACAAAATTTTTGAGGTCAGAGGTTGCCGGGTCATGCTCGATTTTCATTTGGCAGAACTTTACGGAGTGCAGACAAAAGCATTAAAACAGGCAGTAAAGCGTAATGAAAAACGCTTTCCCGATGATTTCCGTTTTACCATGACAAAAAAGGAATGGGACGAACTGGTCACAAATTGTGACCAGTTACCGGAGAACCTGAAACACAGTTATATACTTCCTGATTGTTTTACCGAGCAGGGGGTAGCGATGTTATCCAGTGTCTTACGCAGTCAGACCGCCATAGACGTGAATATCTCCATCATGCGTGCTTTCGTCCTCATGCGCCAAATGTCAATCGGTTACGAGGAACTTCTTAAACGCATTGAAGAACTGGAACAGAGTACGGACGCACAATTCAGCGAAGTTTACCAAGCACTTACCCAGTTACTAAGCAAACCCCAACTAAAACCACGCAAACCGATAGGATATAGAACCTATGACGAATAACGGTTTAAGGTATTCGGTTGTCTAAGGGGTGTCACCAGTGATACCCCTTTTCAGTTCCCTAAAGTAATGTATCTCAATCACAAATTTTAGCAAAGGTACAGCCCAGCGGGGACAAATACCAAATCCGTACCGCCGTTCCGGTTTTCTAAAAAATCTCCACACCTACGGGTCGTATTTTTTGAAAAGATATGGTTGAAGTCCCCGCCAAACTGTGGGTGTCCGGCAAAATTTCTTATTGTTTAATTTAAAATTCAGTAGTCATGAAAACAACAGAATTTACCATGCCGGAAATCACTATCTCTTATAAAGACAATGTAAAAGCATCCGAAAGAGTGAAAATACTCTCATCCGAAACGTCCTATTCTTATCTGAAACCGTTCTATGCGGAATGTATGGAACACCACGAGGAAAGCCATGTAATGTTCCTCAATCGTGCTAACAAGGCTTTGGGCGTTTCCCTTATCTCTAAAGGTGGCATGGCTGAAACGGTTATGGACGTGAAAATCATCCTGCAAACAGCCTTAAAAGTACATGCTTCGGGGATTATCCTCTCACATAACCACCCATCGGGCAACCTGCATCCGAGTGAACCGGACAAACAAATTACCTCAAAAATAAAAGAAGCCTGCAAGATATTGGATTTGCACCTGTTAGACCATATCATCCTGACAGAAGAAAGTTATTACAGTTTCACAGACGAGGGGCTTTTATAAGCCCTTTTTTTACTCTCTCATTACCCGATACAAAAAGCCTGATGGCTTTTACTTCTATCCTCTCAAACAAGAGAAAAATTTTCCCTAAAACTGATTGGAACATTGTCAAAGGTATATCCGTGCCTGTTACTGTTCAAATTATTTTTTAGAAATCTCCACACCTACGGGTAGTATTTCATAAATAATAATTTGCCCTGTACCATTCCCGAACCTTTGAAAAGACAATGTTCCCATTCAGTTAAAGGAAAAATTTATGTGGTGGGCGACAAGCGATGTAAACAATTAAAATTCAAAAGTCATGGAAGCAGTAACATTATCAGAAGCAAGAGTTTATGTAGGCACATACGCCCGGTATAACAACGGTTCACTTTTCGGCAAGTGGTTAGACCTGTCCGACTATTCGGATAAGGACGAGTTTTTGGAAGCGTGCCGGGAACTGCACAAGGACGAGCAAGCCCCGGAATATATGTTTCAGGATTACGAGAATGTACCCGAAAGCCTGATTTCCGAAAGCTGGTTATCTGGTAAGTTCTTTGAACTTCGGGATGCCATTGAGAAACTAAGCGAAACCCAGCAGGAAGCGTTTTTCGTATGGTGCGACCACCACAACAGCGATATAAGCGAGGAAGATGCGGACGACCTTGTTTCTTCTTTTGAGGATGATTATCAGGGGGAATATAAGGACGAGGAAGATTACGCCTATGAAATCGTAGAGCAATGTTACGAACTGCCGGAGTTCGCAAAGACCTACTTTGATTATTCGGCTTTTGCCCGTGACCTGTTTATGACTGATTACTGGATGGAAGACGGTTTTGTTTTCCGTTGCGCCTGATTACTAACCGGGTGGAGCAATCCACCCGCAACACACCAAGACAATGAAAGTATATAATAAGATAGCGACTTTTTTACGATGGTTTATACTTGCTTTTATCATCTATCAGGCAGCCACCAGCACCGCCGGGACATGGATAGCTTTAATCATAGGCTTTTTTATTCTCCGGTTCTTTCTCCGGTTGTTTATCTCCGCCGTTTACCTGTTTTGTATGGCGTTTATTTTCATTGTGTTGCTTTCGCTTTTAATTATCTGATAACTCATTATAAATTATAACGATATGGAAACTTTAAACAAAAACGGGGTAAGCATCACCCAAACACCGGGAGAAGAAAAATATGTAAAATGCTGTTTAGGGGCATTCAGAAGACAGATTTATTGTCAGTATGATTATCGTCATTTTAACGGCAATCTGTTTTCTACACTGGCTAAAACGCTTGAAGAATGTCGTAGGCAGCGGGACGAATGACTGAAAACTCAAAAATAAAAAGAAAATCCGACAGGAGAAATCTAAGCGAACTACTTTCTTTCATGAGCATAAGCGGGAAAGAAAGTAGCAAAGAAACCTGTTTTTAATTCTCTTAAATTCTACGAACTTAGATTCTTGTATTTTATTCTCATATCAACTGTTCCAATATTTTCTCCTAATAATCTAAAATTTATAATTAATGGAGGAGGTACAACTAATATTTCATCTGTATTTTTTGTCTGTATTTCCTGCCTTAACTCCATTAATAATCTTCCTAAAGCATTTATTCCTTTAAGCTCAAATTCATTTATTTTCTTAGCTCCCCAAAAGGTGTCTCTATCTGAATATTCAATAATATTATTATCTTTAGTCATAGCAAGTAGTTTGCCGAATGAATGATAGTTTTGTGCTAATTTTACTCTAAGACACCATCTCATAACTTGTATCCTAATGTCAAACCAATCAGGCCTTGTATCCTTTCCTTTTGCGTACATCTTTGCAGTAAAAGGACTATTTGTTGTAATTATTTTCTTTTGCAAGTCACTATTGTTTGGAAATTTGCATGCTTGGTAAAGTGCTTCGGATGATTTAATTTTCATTCCATTAATTTCTAATGGAAATATACTAGCCATATTAGAAAGCCCACCATACTCACCATCATTTTTCTTGAAGATACATGAATTTTCTATCGGATATATTCTACTATCATCTGTGTCTTTTCGATATTTCATGACTTCGGTTTTATGCGGATAAACTCTAATATTTTTGTTAATGGAGTTTTATAAGTACTCCATTTCCTATGGAACAAAGGACTCCACCCTTTATGTTCATACCAAAAAACAAGAGGAGTATTGAATGGAACATTTCTCCAACTAAATAACAATGTTCCATAACCAAATGATTTGTCTGTGTTTAACCCATAGCCTAGAGGTCGCATTCTTAATTCGCTAGAATTAGCTTTATTATAAATCTCTATACTTTTTTTTAATATTATAGTCTCAAATCTATCCCTGTTTTCTGGACTTGAAAACAAGGTTTCTTCTTTTGGACTTTCTTTCGATCTAAAGAAATGGCTTTCGGGTATCTTATATTCATTTTCTTTACAATATTTGTCTATTTTATCTTCTATTTGTTTTTTACAATTTAGGATTAACAGATCAGTATCTTCTGCTGGATATATATACTGAAGTTTAGATGTTGCATCATTATAATTGTTATCGATTTCATGCTCATCTTGCCAAAAATACCAAATCTGGATTTTATGCCCCTTTTGAGCATATCCAATTCGACTATCTAGTTTGAACCTGTTAAATGTATGAATAGAATAGAATACTATAAAAAGAGGAATATTATTCTCTTCTAAGTACATTCTATTTGTTTTTTCCTTATCTATTGTTTTTTTATTGAGCCAACCTTCTTTTTCTGCAATCCCCTTAAAAATGGTATCACCAGTACAGAGTATATCATCTAGATAAATAAAACAGAGAGGTGTATCTTTTTCGCAATCAGCTAATGTCATTTCTAACTCATCATTTATGACTTCTTCAAATAACTTGATAATTTCTTTTTGGCTTTTTCCTTCTGGCTGATGATTAATAAAATGACTTCTTGATAGAATTTGTTTAATATCTTCGTTTCCAAATTTTTCATTCATTACATTTTTTATATCTCTAAAGAATGTGGTTTTTAAATATTCTTTAAAATGATCCCTTGTGATATAACGCTTTTCTAGAATAAGAATTAATTCTGTTAATAAAAAAACTCGATCTCCTTCATCAAATTGATTTATCCATTTTTCTATAATCTCCTTACTCATAAAATCACCATCTTGTTTTCGATAGTCTTTTATAATTGCATAAAGTTTGTCAATAAGTTCGTCCATTACATTATTATTTTTATTATAAAATATAAATTTCATCAACCACATATCCACGCACATTATGCAAATGTAATCAATAAGAAACACTCAACAATAAAAAGATTGAGTGTTTCTTAGCACATTCATTTAAAAAGGTTTATTCTTCTTTACTGTTATCATTATTAAATGAAAACGTGAGTTGTACCAACTGCCCGAAACTATCCTGAAAATACACATCTACCGTTTGTTGGTCGGTGGATGCAGAGGTATAGTAAAGCCGGAATGTTTCACCCGGAAGCGGGTACAGGTCATTCGGCAGTAAAACCGTCCCATCGGACATTTTCAGCGTTCCCGCCCCGTCCGGCTGGAAATAACGTATGAAATACTTTGTTTCCTCAAACCGCCCGTCCCGGTTAAGCTGGCAACGTATTTCCGCCGTTTCGCCCACCTTTAGTTTCTTCGGAACAGGCATCGTTTCGATACTGAACGGGTAAGACTGCTGTATATCCACGTTGTCATTACACGCGCCTACCAATAACAAGGCGGCCATTACATAGCAGCCTATCAAAATACGGCTTAAAATCTTTCTCATATACATTATATATAACAGGTTAATTTATCACATTATAAATTTCAGCCCGATACCGAACTGTGTATGGAACTTTCCGACTGAAGAACCGAATAGGCATCTTTCCCGTGCGTTAATCAGGAATACCACCCGGTCGGTTATGTAACTTTCCAGTTCCAGCGTCAGCGCACCGCCATAGACAAAACCGTCCTTATCCGTCAGCATCGAGCCATCAGGCAGCAGCTTGTCACCCCAGTTACTTGTTTCGTACCCGGCAAGGGCAGACAATCCCAGCGAAAGGAAAAAGGTTTTCTTCCGGTCAGAAAGGAAATTCAAATAGTAACCGCCCTCACATGTAAATTGGCTTACGGGTATCTGCAAATCTTTATAGGGGTAATGCTTTTCGAGGTATTCCCCACCAATCACCCACCTGTTCCCGTTTTTGGTATAGGTGGAAAGAGCCGCCCCGAAGTAATAGGCGAAATCGCTTTTACTGTTCCAATGAACACCGTCCGCCATGCCGCCCGTAACCTGCAAGCCTTTCATTCCCGGCAGACATCTTTGTGCGTGTGCCTGGTTATAAGTCAGGCACAGCGCAAAGAGGGATATAATACAACATATCCTTTTCATGCTCATTTGATTTTAAGTTCGTTAATCACTTTGGCTGCCACTATATCCGAATTTTCAACCCGGATAGTTTGGTGTCTGCCCCCGTTCTTTTCCACCAGTTCAATGACTAATATCTTATCATCAGGGATGGTGAATTGTGGAACGGTGTACACGGTGCGGACGGTACTTTTACCGCCGATAACCAGCAGTTCGTTATAACTCCGTACCGGGTCGATAACGGTTTCCTGAATTGCCGTTCTTTTGGCTACTTTCTTATCCACAATTTTAAAGCGAATAAAATCGGTATCAAACGGCACGTTTGAACTGTTCCTTACCTGTGTATGGAAATAGAACAGCCCGTTATGCGAATAAATCCCCTTTACCAAGAACTGCACCCCGAAACGCTTGCATCCCAAATGCTTTATTTCCCGGTCATTGTTCTTGTAGATGGACTGCATAATCAGCTTTACCAAAAGCGGGCTTTCGTTACCCAGTTCACGGAAATAGATATTCATCCGGGTATGGCTGAAATCCGTCGTGTCCTCATTCTCCAAGAAGTCTTTCATTTCGATGTTCAGCATTTCCGGTTCATGTGCGTACTTCGCATTGAAACTGTAAAAGCTGCCATCCTCACAGATAACGGAAAAGTTCGTTTCACCGGGAAAGCCCTCTGTTGTTGCTTTTACCCTGACAACATTTTCCGCCCCGTCCGCTTTCCCGGCGATAATGTAGTTACTGCCTAAATCCACGTACTTAACGGCAGACGGGAAAATGATGTGTACCGTTTTTGTAAACGTCACCTGTACGCCGTAAGGTGTCACCATTTGGCGGTAAGGCAGCTTTTTAGTAATGCCCTGATACAAATCGTTACTTTGTGCTTTCATTGAAACCACGCCCAAAAGCAGGGCGAACATGATAATTAACTTTTTCATTTGGATTGAAATTTTTGTAGTTGATAAATGAATTACTGTTGTTTGGCGTAAAGCATTACCTGATAGTTCGCTTTCAGGTGTACTTTAACCGTTCTGAATTTCTTAGCAAGGTATTGCGAACCGCCCTGCATCAAGCCCCTTGTAATATCCATTGCGACCTGCTGCCCGGCACTTTGCGCAAAGGAAATACTCGTACCCAGTCCCGCACCGATATTCGCCATCGCTTCTTTTGCCGCTTCCTGTTCCAGTGACGAGGGGACGGAAAGCCCCCTTTGCCCGTCACTATCATAAACCGCAAGTTCCACCGGAATGATGTTACCCGCATATTCAAGCGAGGACACCAATATTTCAAGCCGTTCACCCTGAACTTTGGCACTTCCTGATACAAGGCTGTTTTTCGGGACAATGATGTTTCCCGCTTGCAGGGGTTCTAACAGCCGGAGTTTAACGGTCTGCCCGTCCATAAGTGTTTGGTCGTTATGAACACACGCCCGGATAGTGTTCTTTCCCATCGAATAGCTGTTGCCGACTGCCGTGTTAAACCCGTAATTGCGTGGCTTGCTGTATTCGGCGATAAATTCGCTGTTGCTCATGGGCTGTTGCAATCCTGAAACCGTCCTGTCTGATACCGAATTTACGGGTGTGGCATTTTCTTTACTCTGAACGGGTGCGGACGGTGTAATCGGTGCGACTTGTTCCGGTTGTCCGCCATTCATGTACTTTGCCGCCAGTTCGTATGACTTTTCCATAAGAGCCACCTGTTCATCCATGCTGCCCGCACCGCTTTCTTTCGCATCGAGCCGGGCAGTGAGTTCTTCCACCTGACGTTTGAGTTCTTCCTTTTCCTTATCTTCTTTCGGCATTTCGTAGAAACTGCCTAACTGACGGTTCATGTCCCGGTAAGCTGCCGCCGAAGATTGGATAGAGGAACGGCTATTATTCGGCGCACCCGCCCCGAAGTCTATTACATTGGTTTTCGGTTTTTCCGCCGGATCATCATCTATCAGGGTCAAATCTTCCCCTTTTCCGTTTTCCTCTCCGAGCGAAAAGGCAAAGTCCTGTAAGGAGCGCATCTTGTCCGCCTGTTTGTTCTCCATTTGTTCCTGTTCGTAGGCTGTCTTTTTATCGCTGATTATCCCGTCCCCTTTGGGTTGCGGAATATCGGCGTTAAATCCGCCCACGTTTTCCACTTTTGTTTCGTCTTTTTCAGACGGTGCAAAAATCAGGTACATAGACCCCAAGAAAACCAGTCCCATAAGTGGGTAAACCAGCATCTTCTTTCGTTGCTGTATCTGCTGTGGGGTCAGTTCCTTTTTTCCCTTTTCCTGTTTTTCAGGTTCTTTTCCCCTTGCCGTTTCCGGTGCGGGAACTTCATTCTTCACTTCTTTTTCTTCCATTGTCTAACTGATTAAAAATATTCGTACTGTCTTTACCTTGTAGCTGCAACTGCCTGATATGCTCTATCCGTATAGTTTCGCCATCCTCTTTGCCTATCCGGTAAATGGATGATACCGTAAAGTAGATGGATAGTCCGCCGAAGAACAGGAGCATAAGCAGGATTACCGCCAGCCTTATTTCCGGTGTCATGCGCCCGCACAGGTGGCGAAGTTTTTCATCCGCCCAGTCCTGTACATGGGTGATCGCCTGATTAACCGGAGAGAGTATTTTCCGTATCATGGCTTACCGCTTTATGGTGTTCAAATCCTTATTTTCCGTTATCTCGAAACTTTCCATGATAAAGCCGTGCGGGTTGTTGTCACTTCTAACGGCGTTCAGCAACCGGCAACGGGTGACAAGGCTTCTTTCGGTCACGCTGCTTTCACGGATAATCATTTGCCGGGCATAGGTAGCCACCGCATAAGGGTACAAATCGAAATTGCATGAAACGCTGTCTATCTGTATGGTTTGGCTGATATTGCCCGATATGATACGATTATAATATCCCTTTTCCGAGAGGTCACGGTAATAGTTAAATGCGCTCTTGTCGGCGAGGAACAGCGACCGTTTGATATTGCTTTCGATAGCGTTCTTATCCGGTGAGAGCGTGAAAAAGAGTTCGTGAAAACGCTTCACGTGTTCCCTTGCTTCGACCGGACGGTTTTGTGTCAGGTCTTGCGAAAGCGCAAGCATCAACGATTTGCCACCGTCCAGCACATAAATCTTTTGCCGTTGCGCTTCGGCAAACGTGTAGGAGTTCCAAACGGCATACCCCGTTATCAGGGTACACATAACGACAAACACAATCCCGAAAAGACGTATCTGTTTGAAACTGGTTTCAATGTTCTTTAAACTTTTAAATTCCATCTTGATTTTTAATTATTGATTACCTTTGATTAGTTTACCGCCGACCCTGCCGCCAGCGTTCCCGGTGGCTGCTCCGGCTACCGCACCAACGCCACTGCCCGTTTTATTGGCTGCACTGTTTATATTCCGGCTCATGTTGCCCATTCCGCCCGCCTGAATAATCCAGTTCGATACGGTGGGGATGGTGAAGTAACCGATGATACCGATTATCATAAAGATTATGTACACTGAATTGCTGCTATCGGGTACAAAATTGGGGTCTGATAGCTCCTGAATATCCTTTTGGAGCATAAGCACCTGTATTCGGGCAAGAATGGAACTGAACAGGTCTGAAACGGGTAGCCACAGGTAAACGGAAATGTACCTTGTTATCCATTGGGTCAGGGTCGCCTGAAAGCCATCGTACACACTGATGGCAAAGGCTATCGGACCCAGTATAGCAAGGACAATTAAGAAGAATGTTCGGATAGTGTCTATCACAAGGGCAGCCGATTGAAAGAGCAGTTCCAAAAGCTCCCTGAACCAGTCCCGGACGGATTGCTTGATATTGTGGGCTGCCCGATCCATGTACATACCACCCATTGTGGCTATATCTTTGGCAGACCATCCCAGTTCATCTATTTGTTTATCAAACGCTTCATCCGAAACAAGGTAAGCCGTTTCCGGATTGCGTACCATTGCTTCATATTCTAGCTTGTCCTTTTGTTCCCGGTAAGCGTTCATATCGAAAGTTTGCGTTTCGAGCATATTGTTGCAGCCCTTGACTACTGGCGACATGACACTGTTAATCGTACCCAGTACGAATGTGGAGAAGAACATAATGCAGAAGCCGATCACGAAGGGACGCAGAAGCGGGTAAACGTCTATCGGTTCGGCACTGGCGAGCGACTGCCATACTTTGGCAGCCACATAGAACAAAGCCCCCAGTCCCGCTATTCCTTTGGCTACCCCCGCCATGTTCCCGCATAACGGCATCATATCCGTGTATAAACTACGGAGTATCTGATGCAGGTTATCAAATTCGATTGCTAATAACATACTACTTATTTTTAGAAGTTACCAGTAACGTTCATCCGCCGAACCATACAAAGCCATTACCCGGTCGGTGTCCTTTTTCTTTTTCGCCCGCAGGTAGGAAACGGAAATATTCTTACGGGTGTAGTAACTCACCAAATCCCGGTAGTTCCTGATGGCGTTATACGTCCGGTCGATAACGTCCATCCGTTCTTTATCCGACATGGAAAGCCCGTTGATGTTCACTACACCCTTCATTTCTTCCAATACATCGGAACTTTCCTGCAACAGTTGGGTATAGCCGTAGGCAATGGCGGAAAGTTCGTCCGGCGTATAGTTTTCATCCGAAAGCATCTTTTGAAAACTGTTCACGTATATATCTGAAATCTCCCCGATAAGCAGGATGGACTTTTGCACTTTCCGGGCATCTTTGACAAGGTTATGCACTGATTTTAAGGCATCGTAATAATCTTTTCCCTGTTGATAAATCTTTACCGTTTCCTGAAAGCTCTTTATCATTGTTTGGGCTGTGGATGATGTCTGCACGATGTTCTTTGACGCATTGATAATCCCTTGCGCCAAGTTGCCGGGGTCACTCACCACCCATTGTGCGTTTACCTTTCCGGCAAACAGGCTGCATACTACGAGCAGCATTATAATCTTTGTTCTCATACGCTTACTTCTTTATTGGTTGTTTACTCCGTTTGTATTCTCCACCGGGTGAAAGCAAAATCCGGTCGTTCTCCTTATCGTAGGTCAGCAGGACGGAAAGCCCCGTTTCGATGAACAGGTTTCCGTCTTGTTCTGAAATCTGATAGGTTTCCGTTTGGATAGTCCCCCGATAGGTCGTTTTGCGGGTCGTTACCCTATAATGTCCGTTTTCCTCAAAGAGAGTAAACGCCGGACGGTTTTTCACGCTTTCCCAGTCACCACGCATCGCCCTAAGACGGTCGGCGTTCGTTTCCTTACAGGAAGAAAGCCCCAGTAACAAGGTGCATAACAGCACCGGAAACAAGAATTTTAAATGTTTCATACTGAATGATTTTTAAATTGTTAATTGATTATTTTTCGGGATTGCGCTTGCTTTCAGCAAGCCGTTTGATAGCCAGTTCGAGATTTCCGCCTAACTTTTCGGACAAGGCGAAAAGTTCCATCTTTTCCGTTTCTTCGGTCGTATATGTAAAATATTCTTCCAAACTCACTTCTGTGGCATATACGGCGGATTGTGTACCGCCTAAGCCTATCCAAACTTCCTTGTATTTCCGGTTCGGATGATTGGCAAGATTGATGGAAAGCACCTGTGAGCGTTCCTTGTCAGTCAGTCCCAAAAGGTTCTGTATGCTATCGAATTTATTAAGGTACTTCCGTTGGTCGAGCAAGATTTTACAATCCGAATTGTTTATAATGCTCTCTTTTACAATGGGAGAAGATATAATATCTTCGACCTCTTGCGTAACTACAATCGCTTCGCCGAAATACTTTCTAACGGTTTTGTATAAATATTTTATGTAGTCCGCCATGTTCGCCGATGCAATCGCTTTCCACGCTTCTTCTATCAATATTAATTTTCTGATACCCTTTAGTTTACGCATTTTGGAAATAAATACTTCCATGATGATAATCGTAGTAATCGGGAATAAAATTTTGTGGTCTTTGATATTATCCAATTCAAAGACAATGAAGCGTTTATGCAGCAAATCAAGCTCTTTGTCGGAGTTCAGCAGGTAATCATATTCGCCCCCTTTGTAGTAAGGTTCTAATACATTCAGGAAGTTATCTATATCGAAATCCTTTTCCCGGACGTTTTTTTCTTGCAGGTGTTCCCGGTAATCGGTTTTCACATATTCATAGAATGTATTGAAGCAGGGAGTAACCGAACTGTCCTTAGTAATCAGTTCGATATAGGAACTTACAGCGTTCGACAAAGCCACTTCTTCCGCCCGTGTGGGTGCTTCATCATCCCTTTTCCACAGGGTCAGGATAAGCGTTTTGATACTTTCCTTTTTCTCGATGTCAAATATCCCATCTTCAACATAGAAAGGATTAAACGCTATCGGGTTTTCGGTGGTATAGGTAAAGTAAATCCCATCTTCCCCGTGCGTTTTCCTATTTATCATTTCACACAGCCCCAAATAACTGTTTCCGGTATCGACTAATAGCACGTGCGCATTTTGTTCGTAATACTGGCGCACCATGTGATTGGTGAAGAATGATTTGCCGCTACCACTCGGCCCAAGTATGAACTTGTTGCGATTGGTAATAATACCCCGCTTCATGGGTAAGTCTGAAATATCAATGTGCAACGGCTTTCCCGTGACCCTATCCACCATCTTGATACCAAAGGGAGAAAGCGAACTTTTGTAGTTCGTTTCTTCGGTGAACAGGCAAAGAGCCTGTTCGATAAATGTGTAGAAACTTTCTTCCGCCGGGAAGTCCGCCTGATTGCCGGGTATTCCCGCCCAAAACAGGGTCGGCGTGTCGGTGGTGTTGTGGCGTGGCTTGCACTCCATAAGTGCGAGCTGTGACCCCACATCATTTTTAATGTGCTTCAATTCGTCCCGGTCGTCACTCCACGCCATGATATTGCAATGGCATCGCACGGAGATAAGCCCCTGTGAATGTGCTTCGTTCAAATATTCCTCTATCCAAGACTTGTTAATCTGATTGGCACGGCTGTATTTGGAAAGGGAGTGCATATTGCGAGCCATCTTTTCAAACTGTTTCAGGTTCTCCGTATGGTCGTCAATGAAGATGTACTGGTTAAATATATGGTTACAGGAAAGCAGTACGCCCACCGGAGAAGCAAAAGATAACCTGCAATCGCTCCGGTCGGTGGATAGCTTTTCATAGCGGGTATCAGTTCCCACTTTTCCCGGCATATCTTCCGCATCCGAAAGGGTATGCAGACAAAGAATATCATCGCCAATCTTCATTTCGTCAGCACCCAGCGAAATATCTTTCAGTGTGGTGGTATCGGTCTGTGAGAGTGAAAAGTATTTCTCCACGATACCCGCCGTTTCCCTTGTTCCGGTGATTTCGTCCGAGTTCAGGCGGGTAAGGGTAATGAAACCGCTATCGTTCATAATGCTTTCAAACTGCCCCACCGCTTCGAGAAACTTTGTGACCGTTTCCTTGTCTTTTATCTCTTTGGGGACAAGGAAGCCCCGGCAAAGGGTGGAGAAATTACTCTGCATCCGGCTGCGTTCCTTTGTGGTTTTCGTCAGGAACAGGTAGCAGGTATGATTTAAGAACGGTCGTTCATTGAAATGCCTTTCAAATGAACGGGAAAGGAAACTCAAATCATCCTTTTGGATGTCAGGCGCATAGTTTTCTTTGATGAACCAGTCCTGTTTATGTACAATGCTGTAATCAGGCAGCACTTTTACCGCCTTGTTCCAAGCGGAATGTATCGCTTCGTATTCGGCTGCCGTAACGGTGAACAGTTCCGGCAGTTCCACCCGGAACGCCACCGTTATATCGGCATCTTTGGAAACGATGCACCCGTTTTCCACCGTGAACAGTGGAAACTTGTTTTCCAGCGTAGTAGCTTTTAATATATTTCTCATTTCGATGCTTGTTTTAAATGGAATAATCGGGATATGGCTTTTCGGTTGATGATATGGAAAGGGTGGCTTTTGCGTGCGGACAATTTCATTAACCCGTGTGTCCCGTACTTTTCGTTTAACCGGAATGTGAGCCATACAAGCAGCGTTGCCGAAGTAACGCCGAAGATGATGCACACCCACTGGTTAATGCCTACCATGTACATGATGATGAAAAGCACGAACAGGGCTAACAGCCCGCCCGCAAAAATGAAAAGATACTGACTTTTCAACCCTTTAAACTCAACTGGCTTGCCTATCCCCCTGTTAATCGGATAGTCTGCCATAGTCCATTTCTTTAGAGGAAGAATGAACGTAGGATGGTAGCAGCAACAATCAGGAAGATACACGCACCGAACCACGAAGCCGCCGTTTTTGAGGTATCAGGGTCGCCCGAAGAAAACTTGCCATAGACTTTCACGCCCCCGATAAGTCCCACCACAGCACCGATGGCGTAAATTAATTTTGTTGCCGGGTCGAAATAGGACGTTACCATGTTGGTAGCTTCTGTAATACCCGCCATGCCGTTACCTTGTGCAAAAGCGGAGGATGCAGCCAATAGAGCGACTGCCGAAAAGAGAACTTTCTTTTTCATTATAAATACATTGATTTTTAAATTGCCGGACGGGTGGATAGTCCGCCCGGCGGAGTGATTAATAATTGAATTTTTGTGGTTGCGGGGAGTGTTCCCCAGTGTTTAGAAAGGTTTGTCTTAACCGTAATCTCTTTGTTTCATCATCTTATTATTTAAAGTTTACCATTAAAGAAAATCGTTCATGTCAAAGTCTGCCATTTCATTACTTCCGGCAGCCGGGACGATGGCGGGCACGGGTATCTCATGCTTTTGTAAAAGCTCCGTCACCCGTGACCTGCCCCCGTTAATCTGCTCCACCAGCGAATGAAACAGGTTTGTTTCCGTCCGGCAGATGGTTTGAACCGCTTGCCGTTCTTCCGTTTCGGACGCTTGTTTTATCTGAATGACCTGAACCATTTGCCCCAGCTCACCCAGCGTGATACCCTGTGCCATTTCCGGTTCACCGTCACCCATGTAGCAGGCGATTTCTTCCGCTTCGATTTCATCCGGCGAAACGTCCGTTTCTTCTGTATTTTCTGTTTCAAATTCCATTTCAAATTCGGTATCAATCGCTTGCGCAGCAGGTGTTTCAGTTACCGCTTCATCGCTTTGCGGAACAAATATAGAAGCATTATCCACCCCTTTTGAAAGGTGTCCTGATATGTCCCCGTTTGTCCTCATTTGTCCCATCCGGTAACGGCTTGCACCTACAAGACAATCCCCGTTTCCGGCTTTCACGGTCGGTTTGTTTTCCGGTTGTTCCGGCTCTCTTTTCCCACCCGTGAACCATGTTCCCAAGCTATCCCGGTATCGCCATAAGAGAATGGCGTAATACAGGAGCGTTCCGATAATAAACCATTTCAACATATCAGAACGGCTTTTCAAATTTGCTTTCGTACAGTTCGTTTATCTCGTCCTGAAACTGGTCAAAATGCCGGAGCAGGATATTTTCTACATAGCTGCTGACGGTTGCCTTGCGTCCGCCGATAACGGTTACTATCTTCATTAGCTTTTCGTGGGTGGTACGGCTGACATATAACGGCTGGCGGTCGGTCAAGTCCACCCGCATGAAATAGGTTTCCCGGTAGTCGCCCGGAGTGTTCTTTTTTCGACGGGCAGGTTCTTTCACTGCTTTTTCTTCCTTTGGTTCTGCCTTGATTTCTTCCTTATCCACCGTTTCCGGCTTATCCGGTGTTTCCACCGTCACCGATGGTGTTTCCTGTTTTTTCACGGGCAAGCCCTGTGAAATAATCTCTTTCATAAAATCCTCGTCAATTTGCGGTTTCCCGCCGCTTTGCTTTGCCATATCGTTACAGTTTTATAAGGTATGCGATTTCGGTTATCAGTTCTTCCATGTTGCTGCCCTTTACCAGCCGTTTGTCCGCCGGGAACAGCGTAGAACGGAACACGGTTTTACGCTGTGCGTCCAGTTCTTTCTTGAACCGCTTTGTGTCCGGGATAAATACTTTCATAAGGGGTAGTTCCAATTCCCCGATGGTCTGCTCATACAGGGTGTACAGGTCTGTTTTTTCCCGTCCATCTACCATGTTCCAAAACAGGTGCAGCCCTTTCAGTCGGCACGCTTCATTCTTTACCAGTAGTTTATGAATTGCCACCGCAAAGGAAAGGCTGCTTTCCAATACCACCCGGTCAGCAGCAATGGGAGTGAAAATGTAGTCCACCCCTGAAAGAGAGTTGATAACGCCCTCACTGTTCACTGTTCCGGGCAGGTCGAAAAAGACCACATCATAATCCGATCCGGCAGACGCAAGATATTCATCCGCCGTTTTTATCGCTTCGTCCGGTGAACTGCATAGCACCGGGTACGCTTTCTTTCCCAACGCTTTGAACTGGTGAAAGGCAAGCTGTTTGTAATAATCATCCCCGTTCACCTGTTCGGCATCCCGTTTGCGCATGGCACTGATACTATGTTGCGGGTAGTCGCAATCCACTACCGCCACATTATACCCTTTCAAGTAATACAGGTAACTTGCCACCAACACGGTGAACGTTGTTTTGCCGACCCCACCCTTTTGGGTGGAGAAAGCCACATACAAGGTTTCTTTCTTCATTGTAATACTGATTTATTGTGATACATCTTTATTGTTTTCCATCCGTGCAGGTTGCCGGATGGTTTGCTTTCATTCATTCGTGCCAGCAGGAAAGACGGAAATACTTTTGTCTTATTATCTTGCTTTCTTGTGTCCTTGTCTGCTTCTTTTCTTTCCATCTTTCCGCAAAGACGGACTGCTTTCTTTGCAGACCGTTTTCTTTCCCGATTAAAAGGCTGTTTCTTTTCAATCATTCCATCCGGTTTGTTTTCTTGCTCTCCTGAAAGATTGCAATCTTGAAATCTTGTTTTCAAGTTTTCAAATCCGCTTTCTTTCCGTCCGCATTTCGCTGCATATTTCCATCCGTCCATATTGCTTTCTTTCTTAAATCTGGGACAAATAAACGTAGAAAAACAAACCCTTTTGAAAGGTGTCCTCAAATGTCCCCGTTTGTCCTCATTTGTCCAATAACACGCTATTTCACAGCATTTTTAATACCCGTTACTTTGCAACCGAAAGGTATCGGTCGGGCTAATCAAGCTCCGGTGTCGGGAGCGTTCCAATATCCGCTAACTCCAATCCGTCCGTAGGCGGATTTTTATTTGCACTGGCAAATAGCAAGGTGTGTTCTGCGCTGCTTGAAATTCTTTCAGCAGCTTTGAACGCCTTGCCCGGACGAAGCCGGGATAGGGTCACTCCGAAGTCGTAACCCTTAAAAAAAGAAGCATGAAACAGAAAAATGAAAATGCGCCCCGTCCGGGTGGCGCAGGGCGAAAGCCCAAAGCAGACCCGGCAGTGTTCCGGTACTCTATCAGCTTCAATGCGATAGACCACGCCCGCTTTTTGGCATTGTTCGACCAGTCCGGTATGCGCACGAAAGCGCACTTTATCACTGCACGCATCTTCGGCGAGCCGTTCAAAGTGATAAAGATCGACAAGGCGGCGGTCGAATATTATACCCGGCTGACCGCTTTATATTCCCAATACAGGGGTATCGCCGTGAATTATAATCAGGTGGTAAAGGCTCTCAATACCAATTTTTCAGAAAAGAAAGCACTCGCGTTTCTCTATAAACTGGAAAAGGCAACGATGGAACTTGCCGACCTGAACCGCCAAATTATTGAACTGACCCGTGAGTTTGAAACGAGATGGTTGCAAAGATAAGTGTAGGCAGTTCCCTGTTTGGTGCGCTCGCTTACAACCAAAACAAGGTGGATGAAGAACAGGGAAAGGTACTTTTAAGTAACCGTATGTTTGAGAGCGAGGACGGAAATTTCAGCATCCGGCGATGTATGGAATGTTTCGATATGCACCTGCCCGCAGACCTGAAAACGGAAAAACCGATTATCCATATCTCCCTGAACCCGCATCCGGACGATGTGCTTTCCGACAACCAGCTTGCGGATATTGCCAAGGAGTATATGGATAAGTTAGGGTACGGCAATCAGCCGTATATGGTGTACAAGCACTGCGATATTGCAAGGCATCATATACATATCGTTTCCATCCGGATAGATGATACGGGCAAGAAGATAAATGATAAGTTCGAACATGTACGCAGCAAACAAATCACCCGTGAACTGGAACAGAAGTACGGGCTGCATCCGGCGGAGAAGAAACAGGTAGCCGACCGTCCCGAACTTAAAAAGGTGGACTACCGGGCAGGGGATGTAAAGCACCAGTTATCCAATACGGTGAAAGCCCTTGCCGAAAGTTACCGTTTCCAGAGTTTCACCGAGTACAAAGCACTGCTATCTATATATAATGTACAGGCGGAAGAAGTGAAAGGGGAAGTGAACGGCAAACCTTATAACGGTATTGTATATTCGGCGACCAATGACAAAGGAGAAAAGCAGGGAAACCCGTTCAAATCTTCTTCTTTGGGTAAGTCGGTAGGTTACGAAGCCATCCAAAGGCACATCAAGAAATCCGCAAAGGACATTCAGGGCAAGAACCTGAAAGAGCGTACCCGCCGGACGGTCGGCGCAGTGATGAAATCCATCCGCAGCCGGGAACAGTTTATTACGGAGTTGAAAGCGAAAGGAATAGATGTGCTGTTCCGGCAGAACGATACAGGCAGGATATACGGGGTAACGTTCATCGACCACGAAAACCGTACCGTCCTGAACGGTTTTCGTTTGGGAAAGGACTTTTCCGCCAATGTGTTCAATGATCTGTTTACTGGCTCCCGCAGTTTGACGGGAAACATTAAACAGGAAACGCAGGAACACGTACCGGAATTTAACCCGACCGGACACTTTTCAAATACAGGCAAAGCCATTGCGGGACTGTTCAGCCTGTTTTCCGGTGGTGACGATACGCCACCCGACAACCGACAAGTTCCACCACCCAAGAAGAAAAAGAAGAAGAAACAAAAACGTATTTAGTAATCCTAAAAATTTCAATTATGCAGAATGAAGATGATTTAAGAGGACTTGCAAAGGTCATGGACTTTATGCGGGCAATCAGTATTTTATTTGTAGTGATAAACATTTACTGGTTTTGTTACCAATCATTCAGGGAGTGGAGCATCAATATCGGGGTAGTCGATAAAATCCTGCTGAACTTCCAGCGTACCGCCGGGCTGTTCTCCAATATCCTGTACACCAAACTTTTTTCGGTGGTGTTCCTTGCGCTTTCCTGTTTGGGTACAAAAGGAGTGAAAGAGGAAAAAATCACATGGAACAGGATTTATGTATTCCTGATAATCGGTTTTATCCTGTTTTTCCTAAACTGGTGGTTATTGGTTCTGCCGTTACCACTGGCGACAAACACGGCATTGTATATCTTTACCATGACAGCCGGGTATCTTTCACTGTTGGCTGCCGGAGTATGGATTTCACGCTTGTTGAAAAATAACCTGATGGATGATGTATTTAATATAGAAAATGAAAGTTTCGCACAGGAAACACGCCTGATAGAAAACGAATATTCTGTAAATCTCCGCACCCGGTTTTATTATAATAAGAAGTGGAACGATGGATGGATAAACGTTGTATCGCCCCAACGTGCGTCCATCGTTGTTGGAAATCCGGGCAGTGGCAAGTCTTTTTGTGTTATCAATCAATTTATCAAACAGCAAATTGAAAAAGGCTTCGCAATGTATCTGTATGACTACAAATTTCCCGATTTATCAGAAATAGCTTATAATCATTTACTTAACCATTTGGACGGATATAAGGTAAAGCCTAAATTTTATATCATTAACTTTGACGACCCACGCAAAAGTCACCGATGCAACCCGATAAATCCGGCATTTATGACCGACATATCGGACGCATACGAAGCCAGTTATACGATAATGTTAAATTTGAATCGCAGTTGGATCACGAAGCAGGGGGATTTTTTCGTAGAAAGCCCGATTATACTGTTGGCTTCTATCATTTGGTATTTGCGCATCTATCAGGGTGGTAAGTATTGTACATTCCCGCACGCCATCGAATTTCTGAACAAGAAATATGCCGATACATTCACTATTTTAACGAGTTACCCCGAACTGGAAAACTATCTATCGCCATTTATGGACGCATGGGAATCCAATGCGCAAGACCAGCTTCAAGGGCAGCTTGCAAGTGCTAAAATTCCGCTTTCGAGGATGATCTCACCCGCTTTATATTGGGTAATGACAGGGGATGATTTTTCACTGGATATAAACAATCCGGAAGAACCTAAGATATTGGTGGTAGGCAATAATCCCGACCGCCAAAATATCTATTCCTGTGCTTTGGGACTGTATAATTCCCGTATCGTGAAACTGATAAACAAGAAGCACCAACTCAAAAGTTCCGTGATAATTGACGAGTTGCCGACAGTATATCTTCGGGGACTGGATAACCTGATAGCAACGGCACGAAGCAATAAGGTAGCGGTCTGTTTGGGCTTTCAGGATTTCAGCCAGTTACGCCGGGATTACGGGGACAAGGAAAGCAAGGTAATCGAAAATACGGTGGGTAATATCTTTTCCGGTCAGGTGGTTTCGGAAACGGCAAAAACGCTTTCAGAACGTTTTGGAAAGGTATTACAGAAACGACAAAGCATGACTATCAACCGGAATGACAAATCAACCTCTATCAGTACGCAAATGGATAGCCTGATACCGCCCAGTAAAATATCCGGCTTGACACAGGGTATGTTCGTTGGTGCGGTCTGCGACAGTTTCGATGAAAGGATAGAACAAAAAATATTCCATTGTGAGATTGTGGTGGATAACGAGCAGGTGAAGCGGGAAACAGCCAACTATAAGAAGCTGCCCCAAATTATAGATTTCAAGGACGAGGACGGAAACGACCGGATGCAGGAAGAAATACAGGCGAATTATAACCGGATCAAGCAGGAAGTACAGCAAATTATCACGGACGAAATGGAACGGATAAAGAACGACCCGGATTTGCAACATTTGATTAAAAATGGAGAATAAATAAATTTAAAGGGGATATTCAAATCTGCATGTTCCCTTTGAATTATGTAATTATTACTAATCAAAAACCTTTCTTAAGTTCTTTGTCAATATATTCGTCTATCCCCAGTGGCAATCGGTATCAACTTCAAAAGTTTCAGTTTCTAATTCAAAAGTCGTTATCCCATCTTTTATTCTACCATAAAATTCTCCTGTAAAAGGAAAAGATTCGTTCATAGTCATGCCGTCATCTCGTCTTAAATCACCATTCGAACCATATTGTAAATTCACATTGACATCACCTGTTGCTTTAAAATAGACTATTGTATCATCAATATCTAATAACGTAATTTCGTCAATAGTAAAGTCTTCTATATTATAGTGTGTAGCCAAATAATCAATCGAATCAATTGTTTCATAAAATAGATTACTTATTACAGTTGTATTGACATTATCTTCCAATTCCTGAGTTAACGATGCTCTGCTTTCTTCTATTGTTTGAAATAATAAAATAACAGCATCCATCACTTTTTCTGATAATTCTTTGACCTTGCCGTCCTCTACGTAGAATGAATCAGGGTTAACATGGGTATATTTGCTTAACAAATCAATATTATCACCAACTTTTTTCCCTATTGTATCAACATCGATTTCTAAAGTATCTATTACATAATCATCAGGTAATCCACCTTGAATTGCATATTTCATTCTCTGCTTCCGTGTTACTTTTTTAGGTTCTTTGGGAGAGATGGGGATGAACCAAGCTGTATTTAAGACTTTTTCATCAGGAGCTAATCTTTCAAGTATATGTCTTGTAAGTTCACGTAGAGAATACGCAAAATTGTTAAAACGCAATTTATTATGTATATCAACAAGATTTTGTAATGAAGCATCCAATAAGTCGTGTTCGAATTTACCCTGTAATCTTTTCTTTATTTCTATTTTGAATTTTTCTGTATTCATATTTTGATGATATTATATGGTATTTACAAATATACATAATTGGGTCTGAATAATGTTGTTTTTCTATCCGTTAATTCTTTACAATAAAACACTATTTGAATAGGTATGATTTAGTCGTTTAAATTATTCATTTTCCATTATAGAGATAGTAGCTAATTTCAAATCATTATACTTGTCGTCCCAATCTTTTAATATTGAACGTTCATTATCTGAAACATGAATCAAATTAGCAGAATTGCAAAAATAAAGCAAATTTACTTCAACTGCATTAATTTGATTTTTGCTTTCGGATTTGTCAGCCATACTAAATATTAACTGGGTATCTTTAGGATAGTTATCTCGAATAAATTCTAAGATTATTTTTTTATTATATTCTTCTATATCTTCCTTAAATATTGCATCAAGTATGAATGGAAATCTATGTATATTTATATTGGATTTTATCAAATTATTAAAAGCAAAATGATAAGCCATCATGGCTTTTAATAACTCCACACCTTGATAAGGTAGTATTGAAATTTTGTATAAATTAAAGAATCTTTCCTCTTCAGAATGTAATGAATATTTTACTTGTAATTTGATTAGATAGTTGATAAAAATAGACTTAAAATCTTTTTTTCTTGATAATCGATTTTTTTCAATATCATCAACTGTTTTGAATTTCTTTAACTTTTTGTCTATTTCATCAATGCTTTTTAATATTGTAGCCTTTTTTGACTCAATGTTTGCAGCTAAAACTTCATTAGCTTGGTCGTTTATCCAATCTTCCATTGTAACTTCTTTCTCTGAATATTTATTGAGGATAGAACGTTCTTTCTCTATTTCTTTAGATAATTCATCTCTTTTTTTTGCAATAGAATCTAAATTAGCTGTTATTTGTTTGATTTGTTCTTTTATCTTTTTGATTTCTAATTCTGTATCATCAAACTTTTGACGGTATATGTAAGCAGTTTCTATTGTGAGTGGTAAAGGCTGATTGCAAACCGGGCAGCTTCCGTGAGTGATTGGGTTTTGAGTCTTCTGATTTGTTTTGATTTTATTTAAAGTCTTTAGTCTAATATTTAAGAACTCTAATTTGTTGCACAATTTTATGAAATTCCTATGATAGTCTTGCAGTTGTTTTTCATGTTCAGTAAATGCTATAATATATTCGGTACATTTACTCTTATAGTTATCGCTTTTCAGATTTGCAATAATTATTTCAGGCTCATTTTGAATAGTCGTTTCAAGAATATCCTTAGTTATCTGGAGATTTTTCTTTTCTGCTTCAAGTTTTATTTTCTCAATGACATCATCGGAATTATTAATGCCTAAATAGTAATCTAAAAAGTCTTCTTTGAAATTTTTATAAAAATCTAGACCATCAAAGGTTTTACGGATGGAAACCCACCCGACAGACTGTGAAATATAATAAGGTAGAAACATTGTTTCTATAGATGCTTCTTTATATTCGTTATTATGTAGTAACATCAAATTAAAACTAAATAATTCACGAAATAAAGATTTTAAACGACCATGCTCAAACGAATTATTCCCGGTTACTCCATTAAAAGATAACAATGGTTGATTTCCAATTTTAATATAAATAAATCCATCGTTTCTAATAATTGAAGCAGATGTTTCAACATCTTGATTTACAATAACAATATCTAATCTTAATATAAAATCAGATGTATATATTGAATCTAGATATCTTTTTACATCATTAATACCGAACATATAAAGTAATGTTTGTATTAAAGTGCTTTTTCCGGAGGTATTAGCTCCATGTATTATGTTAATTCCATCCTTAAATTCACAATAAAAGTATTTCTGCTGCTTTTCAGAGAAGATGAAAAGACGATTGAATTTTAATATTTTACTCATTTATTTTCGGTTTAACAATTTCAAAATATGCAGCATAGATGATAGCTTGCATTTCTATTTTCGAGAATCTAGAGCTGTGCTTTTGCACATATCTTTCGTAAGTTTCATTCACAAATGAATCTATATCATAAACAACTAAGGACTTATACATTTCATTAGCGAAAGTAAGGATTTTTAAATGTTCTACTTGCTCCATGTCCTTAAATAAGTCTAAGCTATTGATAAACAATCTTTCGAAAATGGCACGTTCGTTTAGAGGTAGTCGTAAGTTTCGGGAAATTTCATTACCCCGACTTCGCCAATCATTAATTGCCATAGATTGAGAGGTCAAAATCTCAAAACATTGCTTGACCCTATCAGATGAAACTCTTTTACTTCTATTTGAATATGTAATGCATCCTTGATTAAAACTTGTTGCAGGTTCGGAAAATAATAATAATAATGTATCAATAGCAGCACTTGGGTGCGCTATATGATCATTGAATATAGTCGTTAATTTCCCTTTTAATTGTTCTTTTTGAGAAGATGTTTTTTTTCCTAAATCAATATATCTAAATCTAAGATTAGGTATCTCTTTTACAACTGGATGTGCCTTAATCTCATCATCAATAGCTTTTTTTTGTTCGTCTTCTAAAGAATCATACCATGTTTTTACTTGTGCAATAGATGGCTCCTTTATTGAGCTTTCTCTGCTAAACACAGAGTATTTTATACTCTCTTGGATATGGCATGAAATTTCCTTTTGTGCAGCTTCGCATAACTCATTAAAGCAATTAGTTTCCTTAGTTTCGTTTGTCTTCGTCTGTTTTAATTGAATAACTGCATTTGAAACGAAATGCAATAACTGTTTATATTTTGCTGTTTTAATAAAAGTTGTATCAGAACGTGCAATTACACCATCTTCACACATTGCTTGAATAGTATTCTTAAACTCCGTATCTAAAGTCCATTTATTGTTATTTTTTTTGCTTGATATAAATGCGCTGATTGGATATTGCTATCGTTTGTAAAGCAAAAAACAAAGTCTTCAAAATGTTCAAAATAGATAAAATACTCCTTTTCTTTTATCTCTGAATAACTATCAAGCAACAAATATAAAGCACATATTTTTTGAAATTCATAACCGCCTCCGCCATGAACTCCAGCATTATCTTTTGGTCTTATATTTGTTGTCATATTAAATTTCCTACTTAAGTATTTACCAAAGTTACAAAAAAAATCGTAAAGTCCTGACAAGGATTACAATTATTTATTGTAGGGACAAATAAAGCCAAACGAGGACTAATGAAGCCACCCATTCCCAAATCCTTAAATATACTCTATTTCATCCTTACTTTTACTTCCGAAATTTTTATTTACTCACTAAAATTCAAAAAGTTATGGATGTAAACACTGCCAACCAATCCACCACTGACGAACAGATGATGGATATTCTTCTTGTACTGGATAAGGAGAAAAAGACAATCAGCGCAGTAAAAGGCGTGGATGAAAACGGGGAACTCCAAACCGTACCGCCGGAGAACAACAGCGAACTTCTGAAATTCGACCGTCACGGCGATTTCTTTTCCAACTTCTTTTCCAACATGATGAACCAGTTGAAGAACCCGACCCGCTTCAACTTCTTCAAAATCCCCAAGATTGAACTTCCCAAGATTACACCGATAATCAGGGACAACTTCGACCATCCGACACCTGAAAATGAAGCGGACATAGCACGCTACCGGGTAACACCCGAAACACAGAAACAGGAAGTGAAGAACGAACAACCGAACCAAACACAACAGCAGGTACAGCAACCGCAGCAGGAAGCAACGGCACAAGCACCGCAGCAACCTGACAAAAGCAAGTATGTTATCGACCCTGACAAAGTGGACTGGGAAGCCCTGAAAAACTTCGGGCTTTCCAAAGAACAGCTTGAAAAGGCAAAGGCTTTAGAACCCATGTTAAGGGGGTACAAGTCGCCCGGTGCATTCTCCATCGCAGGGAACTACAATTCCGCCATTATGAAACTGGACGCACGCCTATCTTTCCGGCATGACAAGGACGGAAATGTGGTTTTGGCGATACACGGCATCCGCCAAAAGCCGGAACTTGAACGTCCGTTCTTCGGGCATGAATTTTCCAAAGAGGATAAAGCCAATCTTCTTGAAACGGGCAATATGGGACGGATCGTAAACCTGAAAAACTACATCACAGGGGAAATGATACCTTCTTTCGTCAGCGTGGATAAGGTGACGAATGAACTGGTTTCCATGCGTGCAAGCAGCGTCCAAATCCCTGATGAAATAAAGGGGGGCAAACTTAGTAAGGAACAGCAGCAAGCCTTACGGGAGGGAAAAGGAATATTCCTTGAAAATATGATTTCCAACCGTAAAAATCCCTTTTCCGCTACCGTTCAGGTCAATGCCGACAAGAAAAGTCTGGAATTTATTTATCCCAATACCAAACAGTCACAGGAGCAACGACAGAAACAGGAATAGCCGAACAGTCTTGTTACCAGTGACGGTGTAACCATCCCCAAGAGTATTTCAGGAATAGAACTATCCCGCCAGCAACAGCAGGATTTAGTCAATGACAAGACCATCTTTGTTGCCGGGCTGAAAGACAAGCGGGGGGTCGAATACGATGCTTACATTCAGGTGAATCACGACAAGAAGAAACTCGGCTTTTACAGCGACAATCCCAGTTTTGACCGTTCCGCCGTGAAAGAGATTACTCCGGCAAATAAGAACCGTACACAGGTAGCGGTCAATTCGGAGGGCAAGACCAACGAAGCCACCAAGAAAGTGAAAGAACCCTTGAAAAAGGGGCAGGACAAGCCCACTGAAAAGCAGAAAACCAAGCAGGATAAAAAAGAGAAGCAGGAGCAACAGGACAAACCCAAACAAAGCAGGGGACGCAAAAGATGATAGCGGTATTAATCCTTATCCCGATTGTCGGTTTCGTCCTGTTCGTTCGTGCCTGTTACAAAACAGACTGGAAAGCCATAGACGAGCAGAACCGACAATTTTATGCAGATGGTTATCACATCTACTATGACCGGAAAATCCTAAGACAAAAAGAAGTGGAACAATTAAAATCAAAATTAGAATGATTGCAGTAATCGGAGAAAAACCAAGCGTGGCAAGGGATATTGCCCGCATTTTAGGAGCGAGTGAAAAACAGGATGGCTACCTTTCAGGTAACGGGTATCTCGTTACCTGGGCGTTCGGCCATCTTGTAGGTTTGGCAATGCCGGAAGCCTACGGCATACAGAGTTTCCGCCGGGAAAGCCTGCCTATTATCCCAGATAGTTTTCAACTTACACCCCGACAAGTGAAAGCGGAAAAAGGGTACAAGGCTGACCCCGGAGCGTTGAAACAGCTAAAGGTAATCAAAGAGGTATTCAGCCAGTCGGACAAGATAATAGTCGCTACGGATGCAGGGAGAGAGGGAGAACTTATATTTCGCTACATCTACCAGTATATCGGATGCGACAAGCCTTTTGTCCGTTTATGGATAAGCAGCCTTACGGACAAGGCAATCCGTGAAGGACTGCAAAACCTGAAAGCCGGTAGCCTGTATGATAACCTGTTCCGTTCGGCACAGGCACGTAGCGAAGCGGATTATTTGATTGGAATAAACGCAACACAGGCTTTAAGCGTGGCAGCCGGACAAGGAATATTCTCTTTGGGACGGGTACAGTCGCCCACGTTAGCAATGATATGTATCCGCTTTTTGGAGAACAAGAACTTTGTCCCGCAAAAGTATTGGCAACTGAAATTACAGTCGGCAATGGATGATATAGCTTTTACGGCACTATCCGTAGATAAATACGATATGCAGCAGATCGCCATCGACACGCTACAAAGGATAAAAGAAGCGGAAACGGTACGGGTGAAATCCGTAGAACGTAAGGAAGTGAATCAAGAACCGCCCTTGCTCTATGACCTTACCACGCTGCAAAAGGAAGCGAATACGAAACTGAATTTTTCCGCAGATAAAACATTATCCATTGCACAAAAATTATACGAGGGTAAACTTATCAGCTATCCCCGAACCGGAAGCCGTTACATATCACAGGACGTGTTCGAGGAAATCCCGGAACGGTTTATTAATTTGGAACAGTACGCCCGCTTTTCCGGGTATGCCGCCGGGATGAAAGGCAAAGCCTTAAATCCCCGTCCGGTAAATGATGGCAAGGTAACAGACCACCACGCCTTGATTGTAACCGAAAACCTGCCCGGCAAGATGGAAGCGGACGAACAGGCAATCTATGATCTGATAGCCGGACGGATGTTGGAAGCCTTTTCTGAAAAATGCGTCAAAGACGTTACCAGTGTAACACTGGAGTGTGCAGGGTCGCTTTTCACGGTCAAAGGTTCTGTAACCAAGTCCGCCGGATGGCGTACCGTATTCGGCGAGAAAGAGGACGGGGAAGATAACACCGATTTACCCGTGATGCAGGACGGTAACAGTCTGCCGCTTTCCGGTATTGAGCTGTTGGAGAAGCAGACCAAGCCCAAACCGTTATACACGGAAAGCAGTCTGCTTTCTTCGATGGAAACGGCAGGTAAGGAACTGGAAAACGCAGAACTGAAAGCAAGCATGAAAGACACGGGTATCGGTACGCCCGCAACAAGGGCAGCCATTATCGAAACGCTGTTTTCCCGCCAGTACATCATCCGGGAGAAAAAGAACCTTGTCCCGACCGAGAAAGGGCTTGCCGTTTACAACATCATCCGGGACAAGAAAATAGCGGACGTGGAAATGACGGGCATGTGGGAAAATACGCTTGCCAAGATAGAAAGCGGGGAAATGAGCCCCGACACGTTCCGCAAAGGTATCGAGGTATACGCAAGGCAAATCACGGCTGAACTTTTGGACGTTCAGCTTTCGTTCGCTTCGGGTGGTAATTGTATCTGCCCGAAATGCAAGACCGGACGTATTCTGTTTTATCCGAAAGTCGCCAAGTGTTCCAATGTGGATTGTTCCGTTACCATCTTTCGCAACAAGAGCGAAAAGCAGCTAACGGACAAACAGATTACCGAACTGGTGACTACCGGAAAAACCGGGCTAATAAAAGGCTTTAAAAGTAAAAACGGCAAAGTCTTTGATGCTTCACTTGCTTTTGACGGGCAGTTTAATGTTACTTTCGTATTTCCTGAAAAGAAAGGAAAGCCCAAGAAATAAGATGGAAATCGTTATATTTGCCACAGAAAGTTTCATTATAGATAGATTTATAATTGAAATTTTTGTGGTTGAAGCACCCGGAGGGATACCGGGTGCTTTTTTAATCACTCTCCTTTATATCGGTAGGTCAGGCAAACGACCTGATTATCCAGTATCTTGTTTTAGGTCAGTTCCCACTTCGACCCGAATGTCTTTCCTATGAACCTGATACCGTCCCCCAGCATGACCGGGACAATGTACAGGGTAATTTCATCCAGCAGGGACGCTTCGATCAGCGAGGTTATGAACTTACCGCCACCGATAACCTGAATGTCGGTTTCCGAACTTGATTTAAGTTCATTGACCGCACGTAAAGGCATATCGGTAAGAAAGGTTACATTCTCCTTTTCCGTCACATTGGTATCGTAGTGGGACACTACAAAAGTCTTTTTACTTTTGTACGGCCATCCGCCCCAGTGTTCAAAAATATAGGTATAGGTGTTCGCCCCAGTAAGCAATACACCCGGCTGTTCATAGGCTGCCGAAATCTCTTTCCTTACGTTTTCAGGCATCCAATCCAATTCATTATCCTTTGTGGCTATAAAGCCATCAAGAGATACGGCAATACAAGTCTTTAAATGTTTCATGATTGAGTATTTAACAGTTGCTTTTTATAAACTGTTCGCCAGTACGCCAAAAAAGAAGCGTGAACTCACGGAACTTCAACGTAGAGGTACTGGCATACCCAAGAATAGAAGCACGCAAGCCCACGCTATGACAAAACATAGCATAAGCATTGCGCAAAAGCCTCTATTCTTTGAAAAGTGCCAGTTTTCTACGTTAAGACATCTGCGAACGAATATGTTATATATAAAGGCAAAATCACAGGTTACCGTTCAATCGCCGTTATTTTCTTATGTAACTTTTGCAAAGTTAACTAAATCCCTGAAAACTTCTGCATATAAAACGAAGAAATCCCGCCTTATCTCACGACAAAACAGGATTGAAAGCCATTAGAAAAGAAAAAATTAATCGGTTTTCTCCCGTATTAACTTGTGTACGTCCGTAGCACGGTAATAACATCTGCCATCCAGCATAAGGAAAGGGAGTATTCCTTTTTTCCGGTAACGGGTCAATGTTCGGGGGGCTACTTTCAGGAGCAAGCACAAGTCCTGATTATCCAACAGTTTTTCCCCGTCCAAACAGTTACGCCCGTTTATTACCCGGTCTATCTTCTTGTCCTGCATATCGAACCTATCCATAATGCGTTCCATCCATGCGGTAAAATCGTCTTTATCTATATACATAAGGCTGTCTGATTAAATTAAACCAATCATAAAATAACTTTGGTTGGACGGGTCTTTGATGATAATTTCCCGTTCCCTCATGAAGCGGATATAGCTTTTTGCGGTACGTTCTTTCACGTCCAAAATCTGCTGTATCTGTTCGCATAAGTCTATGTAGGTGATGTGTTCCTGTCTGCCGAACACGTCACGAGCAACGCCGACCAGTTCCTTTTCCTTGCGTTTCTCTTTTTCCTCTCGTGGCTTTTCTCCTTTGTAAAGGTGCATTCCGGCTGTTTTATCCCATGCGAACAGCATCAAAGGGACATCCAACGGGCTACCATCCCTTACTTTCAGGGCTTTTACCACCGATTGTGTAGGTTCTTCATCCTTTTCAATGGAAAGGATAGTTGCCGCCTTACGTTGTAATTCCGAGCCTAAATGTCCCCGCAGCTTCAATCCATTGGGTACGAAATGCAGCACGCAAAGAATACAGGTATTATAAATTCCTGCCAGTCGGTACAGTTCATCTATCACCGCCACGCTTTCCACTTCATCATTGGCACTCTTTACAAGGTCGGCGATACCATCTATCACGACTAATTGTATGCCCCCGTATTGGTAATAAAACTTATCCATACTTTGAACAATGGCGTGCAGCCGTTCTTTTCGGGACATACCTGTCAGACAAAATGCTTTCAGTTCTTCCGGTTTGTCCGGTTGCTTCGCACGTGCCAGCAGGTTACTTACATTCTTGAACAGTTGCACTTCGGACTGTTCAGTATCATAAAGTAATACCGCTTTATGTTTACTGTTGGCGGCTATCTGTATGCCAAGCGTATCTACTTCCTTATCTGATTGGCAGATACAGCCCGCCAACATTGCGGCTATATAATTACTTTTTCCTGTTCCCTCGCCGCCTGTAATACCGAACAAGTTTCCTTGTGTCCCCAATGGAACATCTCCGGCGGAAATTATCACCTTTGCTTTTGCCGGAGGATTATTGAAGTCTATTTCGCACGATTTAAGCATAATCAATGTATCACTATATAGGTTATCTAAAAATTCGATAAACAATTTCAGGAAATCTTCACGGGTATTCCCAGCCTTGAAATAGTCGGAAATATCCTTTTCCTCTTTTGTACCGGAAAGGGGTAGAAGCAACCGTTTTATTCCAAATTCTTCCAACTGCTTTTCCTGTTTGCGTGCACTTTCTTTGCCCGTTTTATCGGTATCATACAATAGGATGATATGTTTAAAACGGAATGTCAGTTTATAAATCAGGGTAGGCGGGATAGCTACTGTTTCACTGTTGAAGCAAATAGCATGGAAACCATGTGCCGCCAATGACATGACATCTTTTTCACCACCAGTAATAAAAAGTGTATCACCTTTTGCGGGTAGTTGCTCCAATCCGAAACAATAGTTTTCTCCGAAGTTACCGCCATATAGAAAACGGGTTTTTGAGAATGGACGGTACAATTTTATATACCGTTTATTCTTATACCCGTACATCGGTTCTGTCACTGATGAAGTGTAAGTGAACGGTGTCCCATCCGCCGTTATACTCTGAAAATCCCGCAAGGAACACACCTTGTAGAGTTCCAACACTTCCGGTGTGATACCGTACTGTTGCCAATACATCAATTCAGCAAGCGGAAATTTCTGTTCCCTGAATTGGTAAGGTTTGCTTTCTTTTTCAGGTGTTTCTTCCGGTATATCATCTACTATACGGAAAGAAGTACGGGTAACAGGTATTGGATTGCCTGTTGCCAATCCCAATCCCAAATCCCGGTCTATGGTTTCCAGTATTTCCACAAAATCTATCGAATTATTGCAGTCCAACCCTTTAAGTTGCCCCACGAAAAAGAAACAATCACCACTATAATTGTCATTGCCGAAATCTTTCATCTTATAAATACCGCTTCGGCGGTCGAAATAGATGTTACAGGACGCTTTATTATCTTCATAAAGCGGGTTTAAGAAATTTCGACCTATCCGCCAATTACCGGGTACATAGTGCTTGAATACGGATAACCCGTTACTTGTCCTTTCTAATATTTCTTCTTTCCTTAACATATAGCTGGTGGTTGGTTATCAGGTCATTAATATTGTCCTTATCTCGTTTTATCAGGCGTTCTTCCAATAATCGTTTTATTTCTCCGATTTTGTAGAAATAATGCCCCTTGATTTTGGAATAGGTGATAGTCCCTGCAGCCCGTAAGCGTTGTAATGTCCGGTCACTGATTTTTAAGAATGTACAGACTTCGTAACTATCCACCCAAATTTCATCTTCATTGGTGTTTTCCGCTTCTGTGTGATTGAATATATAATCGGCGATAGCGGTAATTTTGTTGTCTAAATCCTTATAGGCTTTTGACTCGAATGTTATTATCTCCATTTTGCTAACTAATTGATTTGCTGCAAAGGTCGGGAGTTGCAAAAGATAAAACTTACAAGATACTACCAAGTTGGTTGATTTATTTTTTTGTGGGAATTGGTGCTAAAACAGGGTGAGACAAGGAGAAAAGAGGGTGAAAGTCTACTTTAGAATAGGGCATAAAAAAACTACCAAGTTGGTAGTAACTTGGTAGTTTTTTAGAGGAAGTTTATTATAACTTATCGTCTTCGTCCATTTTTTGCAGGAGCTTATTTATAAGGTTGGTAAGGAATGATGTCTTATCTTTCTTCCTTTCTCTTATTGCAAGATAAGTCCGGTAATAATCCCCTAAATCTATTTTGAATGATGCTTCTATATAAGTCATTATCTCTTTTATATCAGCGTTTCCATTATTAAGTACTCCGGCAGCATAGATAGCATATCCCAATTCGATAGCAGCTATTTTTGTTCCCGTCCATAGGAAAGGATTGTCAGGTAATGAAGTCCTGCTATTTTCTATTACTTCTTTCCTTTCAAGTTCCTGTAATCGTTGTTGCAGATAGATTTCTAACATATCATAAGCCAGCATCTTAGCAACCCTATGGTCGCAGCAAGTTGAAAACAATGGGTCTTTATCAAACATACCACAGTTATGGCATAGTTTGTAATTCTCATGTTCTCTAAGAAAATAATATCTATCTAAGTGTGTGGCTTTAGAACGATAATATTGGTAGAAGTCAAGATTAGCATTGCAAAACTCCGTTATTGCCGTTTGCTTTTTTTTATAATACTCTTTTAGAACTTCTTTGCTGCCGTTCGGCTTTCTTAGTTCAAGTAGATATATGTCATTAAAATATATCAGTTTGCTTAAAATGAATGGCTTAATATCTTTGAAGAATAATATTTCTTCATTAGCATCCTGAAAAGTATATTGGTGGATAAACTCTCTTAGTTCTTCAAATAATGGTCTGATGAAATCAATCATGTATATAGCTTTATCGGAAGATACGTCACTATCCATACAGGACGTTTCTATCTCTGTATTGATTTTAGACAATAACTTATCTATGTATTGTTTCATGTGATTTGCGTGAAAAATTGTTTATACTATATTTCTTTAAAACAGTCCATGGAGTATTGATAATCTTTTAAAGAGACTGTCTTTTTATTTGTTATATTCTCTTTACCAGTAGGATAACCTGTTAATATGGGATAACATGGATTATATTGCATTTCTTTATTTCTACTTATAGTGGAATATTCAGTAGCATAACAATAACTGCATCCATGTTTACAGGTATTATAGACTCCAATATCAATACTTTCAATACATCCGCAATTCTTTCTCTGTCCAATATCTTTTCGGGCATTGAGCTTACAGCCAATAATACTTTCTATTTTTTCTTTATCAATGCAAGTCGAATGGTATAATCCATACGAACTGTAATCTTGATTTTCGCTACACATATAAAGTTTCAAATTATAGGCGGATGCAATATTCACTAAATTTTCCACTATATTTTCTTTCACCGTTAAAGGTATTTTGGTGAAATTTGGGCGGATATGCCTATAAATATCAATAAAACTAATAATACATTTATTCGTATATTCTGCCAACGATTTGCATAATTGTTCAAAACGATTTAATATCCAGCTTTCTGTAAACTGTTTATTGATAATTATAGGATCGAACCGCCAATCTACCCGATTAGTGCCAACTCTATCGCTTAGTCGTTGAAATACTTCTATAACGTTCTCTTTTTGTGGAAGATACTTTTCTACTTTATCATCATAGGCTGTAATTGTAAATTCAAAATAATAATCTTTATATCCTAAATCTTCAATAACATCTAATTTCCTTAGTAATGGCAGTGCGTTTTTAGTCCAAAAAACAATACAATCTATTTTTTGAGGAGACAATGATATACGGCTTAATTGATTTGGATTATATGGATTAGGAATTAACACATACCCTTCACGTAAACGGTTAATAAACCATTCTGAATAAAAAGCAGGGATGTCAGTTCTACGACTTACTGATAATATCATTATTAATCTTTTTAGATATTACTTATTGTTTTATTCTTAATCGCTTTTTCCCAGCCGATGATAGTTGCTTTTCTTTCTTTCTTCCAATGATAATCGCCTATAATTCCGGTATTACGTATTACTCTGTGACAAGGAATTACAAAGCCCACAGGATTATTCGCAACGGCTCTTCTTACAGCAAAGGTTGATTGCGTATCTCCTATATTTGTGGCAACTTGACTATAAGATGTTACACTTCCAAATGGAATTTCAAGTAATGCCTTCCAAACTTTTATTTGAAATGGAGTTCCTTTCAACCATAGCGTAAGTGATTTGTTTTTTGCATAAGGCGAAAAAATCTTTTCTGCAATCTCTTGAGCCATCCCGTCATTTTGAAAGAATTGTGCATTTGCCCATCCGTGCTTTATTTCATTTATTAGAGAGTCTCTATCGCAATCTGAAAATTGCATTTCACATATCCCTCTTGGTGTGGAAACTATAAAACATTCTCCAAAAGGAGTCGCGGAAAAGCCATATTCAAAACGAATACCTGCTCCTTTGCTCTTGTACTCTTGTGGTGTGACGGCTTCTATTTTTACAAATAAGTCATAAACTCTCGATTGGGCAGATAGCCCCACTTTTTCGGCTGCTTCAATCAGGTTGGAAGTATCTTGTAACTCTTGTTTCAAGGCTTCTATCGTGAGATGTTCCAAAAATTTCTTTGGGCTTATTCCTGCCCATTCTGTGAATATTCGTTGGAAATGAAAAGGACTTACGCCAATATATTGTGCTAATTCATCTAATGTTGGCTGTTGCTTAAAGTTTTCAACCAAATATTGAATAGCTTTTTCAATTCTTGTATAGTTTATATTTTCAATCATAATAACCATGTTTGATAAATCCTAAAGATGGTTCGCTCTCGGTACTATATGAAATAGGCGCAAAGATAGGGATTGCTACTAATGCCTACAACCCATTTCTTGCTATTGTATGCTAAAATGTTATATCACAAAATATTATATTGATGCTTCATTAGATTTTCTTATTTTGCCAGTTGCCTTTCCATAGATAAAAAAAAGAAGTGAAAATCATGGCATAATAAACAATATCCGAAGTCCAACATATTGCGACATCCATTTTTAGGTAAACCGCAATATATACGATGTAGCCGACATATATACATAGGCTGCACAACTCAATAAATAAGGTTGAACGTGTACTGCCTGTTCCCGAAACTGCAAAGAAATAGACAAAAGCCGGAACAGCAACTATATATGCCGACAACATTACCCAAAGTGACGGTAGGGCATTTGCTATCAAATCCGGAGTATCTGTATATATACGTAGGAACATCGTAGGAAATATCGCAATAGTAAGAGCCAGTGGAATAACAAAACAATAGCAGTTTCTAATTATGTTGTTGCATAGTGGCATCACCTTTTTAATTTCTCCATTCCCTATTAAATTGCTAACAAGCGAACTACCTGTAGATGCAAAAGCATTGACAAAAATAAATAATAGAGCAGAAGTATTCCGTACTATGTTAGTTATGGCAAGAGAACGTTCTCCAAGATGTTCTATCGCAATGAAAAAGACCAACCATGAACCAGTAGATATAAATGACTGAATCATTGTCCAAAAAGACACATTCAATATTTCTAACAGGGTCTTTATTTTAAAGCCTGCAAAATGGAATAACCTATATAGTTTATAGTTTACCTTTTGGTGAGTGTATATACAAAAGAATATAACCGATACAGCTTCCGAGATAGAAGAAGCGATAGCTGCACCAGCAATCCCCATAGCTGGAAATCCTAATTTACCAAAGATTAAAATATAATTCAATATCATATTGGTAAGTACCATAACAACAGAATTGATTGTTAATGTTTTTGTCTGTGTTGTACCGATATAAAATGCACGGAACATCACTGATATGAAAGAAAAAAAGAAGCCATATACACGCCAGTCCATATAATCTATTGCGGCATGGTACACATCTTTAGATTTTATCATTAAATGTAGTAACTGCGGGGAATAAACTTTTGAGAGGATGAATACACAGGTTGCTATGACTAATAAGAATAATGTTCCTTGCATGAAAATAGCACCTATGCGATGGTACTGTTTTTCTCCATTACGGCGGGCTATTAAAATTTGAGCACCCACACTAAAACCAAACCCTAACATATAAATAGCAAGATAATACATACTTGCTACAGCCGATGCGCCTAATTCAACTTCTCCTACACGTCCTAAATATGCTGTATCTGTTAATCCTATCAGTTGTTGCATTAATAGGCTGATTAATACTGGATATGTGATATGACGAATTTCTTTACTTGTAAATTGCATAATTGAGTTATTTTATAAAATAGCTGCAAATTACGTAATAGGATTTTATGGGGGCAACCCGATTCTTGCTTTAGGTGTAAGGTGCAAGTATATATCTATATATAGCTTGCACCTTACACCTAAGCTGAAACATTTATATTCAGACATTTGCGTAATCCAAAAAGAAGCAGTATCTTTGAACCGAAGTTTTAGGCAGACAATGAACAGTCAAAGGACGACAGATAAACGTCTTTTTTGAAACCTAAATTGTACCCCCTAAGGCATTGACATATTGATAAATAGTTGAATTAAAGCGACATAAGGAGATGGGTTCATTACCCTGTCTCTCCGCTGGAAAGAATTGCAAAATAAAAAATCCCTGTAAATTATGTTTTACAGGGATTTTTTATTTTTGATGTATAGCATAAGCATATCAAAGCATTCTTTAAAAAATGATCTTTGAGGACTTTTTCATCAATGATACGAACTCTATAATATATTGTATTAATTTAAACATTGAGTGCGTGCTCTGAAATGTATTTTTTATTTCAAGCAATGGGTGAGTGATAAAGAACCTATTGTTGTAATAAACTGTGATCAGATATTTATTACAGTGTCTAAAAAGATGCTGGTAACGTCGTTCTTTATCATCGTAATAGTTGGAATCTTTTTCCGGCTATTACGATGATTCTCTTCGGTAGTTAATGCCTTTTTTGTCAGCTGCTCAACAGTTGAGTAATCAACTTTATTGACCATCAGTTTTCTGATTTTGTATTAAATTTGCTTGGACTTACATTGTAATATTTCTTAAATACTTCTCGGAAGTATTTTGCATCCGAGAATCCAACCATGTCAGCAATCTCTGTTACTGTATGTTCGCCTTGTTTTAGCAATTGTGCGGCATGTTGCAAACGTATCATCCGGATATAATCAGCTGGAGCGTAACCGGTCAATGCCTTTAATTTGTTGAAGAAACTTGTACGGCTCATGTGATGCTGACTACTGAGCATGTCTACATTGAAGTCCGAATTTCCCATGTTATTCTCTATGCATTCTTTGACAGAGGCTATGAATTTCCAATCCAAGGTATTGGTGCAATTGACTGGAAGAGTCTGTTCTCTATCTTCAATGCTGTTATAAACCTGACGGAGCAAAGTACGATTTGCAAGTATGTTTTTGACTGTTGCCTTGAGTATCCCCACACTGAAAGGTTTGGTGATGTAGGCATCCGCTCCGATTTCCAGTCCTTCAAGCATATTTTTTTCATCTCCCAGTGCAGTCAGCAAAATGACCGGAATATGAGATATTTCAAGATCACCTTTTATAACTGAGCAGAGTTCATCTCCACCCATTTCGGGCATCATTATATCGGATATGACGAGATCCGGGTCAAACTCCCGTACTATGACAAGTGCCTCCTTTCCATTCGGACAGGACTGGACATTATAACCCGTTTTGAACATATCAATAAGATAATTGCGCAAATCATCATTGTCCTCTACTATCAAGATACGTTGTAGAGAGCCGTTTACTTGGGATATTTCCATGGATAGTAACCCTGGAGTGCCACCAGATACGATAGTCTCCGAACATTCATTCGGTATCTTGGGAGAGATGAATTTTGCTTTATGTAGGTGGCTGTTCCCTTTCGGGAAAGTTACCTGCACGCAAGTGCCTTCATGCTCAGTACTTTGAATATGAATCCTGCCTTTATGTAATTTGACCAGTTTGTATACCAGCATCAGACCGATTCCGCTACCTGTCACTTTCAAGTTAATGACATTACTACCCCGGAAACAATTCCTAAACAATTTCTTCTGTTCGCATGAGGGAATGCCGATTCCGGTATCTTTCACTTCGATGCTCCAGGAGTTTCCTTCCTCACAGGCATAAATGCGTACGCTGCCACCTTCAGGTGTATACTTTAATGCATTTGACAGAATATTCTTCAGAATAGATCCCATCTTGTCACTGTCAAACCACACATTCAGATAATCAAAATTGCTTTCGTAAACAAACCTGACATGTTTCATCTCGGCATATTTGCGGAAAGTAGCACAAACATTATCCATATAGGAATTCAATTCATATTCAGAAACATAAAGGGTGGAAGAGTAGACGTCTACCCGTTCGAAATTTATCAGGTTGGTCGCCAGCTGAAGCAATGCATTCACATTTTTTAGAGCCATATTTATATGCGGCAATGCCTGTTCCTTCACCATACGGTTTTCTATGACTTCCTCCAGCGGAGCTTTTATTAATGTAAGCGGAGTACGTATATCATGGGCCGTATTAATGAAGAATCGTGTTTTTTCATCCGAAACCTTCTTCTGTCTGTGCAGTATGATGATACGGAATATGATAACCATAACCAACACCAGTAGGATTGCATATCCAGCCATGGCCCATACACTGGCCCATGCCGGAGGCGTTATGACAATCTGAATGCTCCTTGTTTCATAGGTCTTGTACTTTTCCTCATTGGATATGGCACGAATCTGTAATGTATAACTGCCGGGAGGCAGATTCCTTACAACAATTCGATTGTCCAGGCTCGGACGGCTCCACTCTTTATGAAAACCGTCAATCTTCCATGAATAAAGAATGTTGGAAGGATAATCATAATTAATGGAAGCTACATCAAGAGAAAAGGAGTTTTGTCCGTAGGCCAGTTCCAGTCGGTCGGTCTCGTCAATATCCTTTTCCAACGGAGAACCGTCATCGCCCGGATAAACGGGATGATAGGCTATCATAAAATCGCGTAGTAATAGACGTGAGTAATGTGGCTCTGGTATCTGTATGTCTATCGGAAATCTGACAGCCCCGTCATTTCCACCAAAAACAAGTGTATTATTGCTATAGGTTGTAGCAGAGCCGGTATTGAAATTGACACTCATCAATCCTTGTTCCCGCGTCCAATTGCGGAAGGAGTGTTCTCTAGGTGAATAAATAGTAATTCCGTTTTCCGTACCCATAAGGAGACTCTCGTCCTGACGTGGAAGAATTGTATAGATATTGTCGGAAATCAACGCACAATTGTCTGTACGGTACTGATGGATGAACTTCTTTTTATTAATGTTATATACAAGCAGTCCAGCTCCACGGGTACCGATATATAGGATGCCGTCATCTCTCTGGAACAGAGCGCATATATAGGGAGATTCAATGGGCAGGTCAACATACTGATAAACTCCCGATTCCTTGTCAAGCTGGTAGAGCCCCATTCTTGTACCAATCCACATCTGCCGGGTGTCCTTTTCCTGAATGGTAGTGATAGAGTTTACTCCCGGATATAGACGCACACTTTTTGTCTCAAGATTGATGCGCTTTAAATGATGATATCCGCCGGACCAGATATCACCGCCCGAATCTTTCTTAATGTCAAATATATATTGGTCAGGACGTACTCCTGCAATAGCAGCAGGAGAAATGTGGCTAATCTTAAATCCTTTCTTCTTTTCTATTTTGCAAATGCCTGACATAAAACCGCCGGCCCATATCACTCCGGGAGAGGCTTCACATAGTGCCAAAAAGATGTGATTCTCATCATCCGGTACCGGATCAAAGGAACTGAGGAACGAGTGCCATTCTTTTGTATCGGTCTGATAAAGACTGATACCGTTGCTGGTTGCAAACCAGAGGTCACCGTCACTATCTTCCAATACATCATGAACCTGATCGTTCACCAATGAAAGACTGTTGCCAAGGGAATGCCTTATCAGGTCGTAACTTCCATAACGGTTGTTACGGACGGTAATACCAGTAGGATAATTGGCAAGCCAGATACGTTCCTCCTCATCCACATAAATATCATTAATATTGTTTCCGTTCATCCCGTTATAACTATTATAATCAGCAGTTATATAGGGTTCACTCATGCATGTATTCATATCTAGTTTATATACACCTTTTCCACCTGTGGCTACTAGAAGTTCATGGGCATTCAAAGCAACGATCCGGTTTATCTCTACATTGTTGGGTGATTGACAAGGGATGATTTTTCCTGTTTTTCCTACGTCATATATAAGTATTCCCTCTTTATAGTTTCCCACAAACAGTTGTTTTGAAACAGCATGGTAGTAGAGTTCATGTACTGATGTGCCAATACCTTCTACCATTTTATCAGGCATTATATTTAGTTTCCCCTTTTCTATCCCGGCATGAAACAGGCCATTTCCTGTACCGATAAAGAAATGGTTGCTATCCGTCTGTTCAATGGCAGTTATTTCACCGTTGACTGGTGTAGGCATATGCAAAGTCGTTCCGGTACGGATATCATACCAGGTAATACTATCTTTATAACATAGCCATATGCGGTCGTTCTTGTCCAGATAACCGTAATTTAGAAATGCCTGTGGCTTATTTCTGATCAGTTCCGGATGTATGTAGGCCAGTTTGAATTTATCATGCTGTGAATCATATCTGAAAATACGACCTTTCTGACCGATTACCCATAATATATTCCCGCTGTCCATATAGAGCCAGTTCAAAGCAATTCGTGAGTCCAGCTTTATACTATCGTCTGAAAAATTGTAATGCTTGATATATTTTCCGTCATAGCGGTCTACCCCTTCCTGGGTTAGAAACCACATATATCCCCTTCGGTCTTTTTGGATATAATATATTTTCTGGTTGCTCAAGCCGTTTTCCAGTCCTATGTACTTATAAACTTGGCACCTGCTTACGGAACTACTGATGAAAAGAACAGTAAAAAGAAAAATTTGTCTAATGTTTAAAGATATTTTCATATTTCTCGCAGAAGATTCAAAAATACATCTGCAAAATTATAAAATATTGGTTAAATATACACCAAAATGAATGAACTTTATTTCATGAGCAGGCTAATAACATTTGCGTTTCGGAAAGTTTAATAGCAAAAAATGATGAAGGAAAAAATCATATAAATAGCTGGATGTTGAAAGATGGTTAATAGAAGGTTATTTAATATGTTTTCATTAGAGGAACTTATACTGTAGATCTTGCTCTATATTTCATTCTAAACTATAAGTGACATAAAGGAGTGGTGCAATAACATAACAATCATATTTTGAGATAATGAGAATACTCAAAGATGTTCCAAGGATATTCTTAAATTTATTTTTGTTGTAAAGCTATGGCAGCTAATGGTATTTGTAATTAGATAAATTGCAGATTAAAGTACCATTTTTACAGAAAGAAACAAGCGATTCGTCTATTTCTATTCTTTTATCTGAATAAAAAATCTTATATTTGTCATTACAAACAGGCAATATCATTACCCAAACAGGGATATAAAAACTTATTTCAAATATTTTTTTATCGAAACTGATTATGAAAACAATTCATCTTGTGGTGGGAATCGTATTGACATTGATGTGTATCTTTTTTATGGGATTCCGGGAGATAGGCCGTTATCCGGATAAAATCTGGCTGGATATAAAGAATCTGACCCTTGAGAATAGAATAACGGCACTTTCAAGTTTGAATAAGTTAATGGAATATTTTCAGATAAAGAAAGAACGGTTGATTATAGAAGGACAAAATTGGAAAGCTTTGGAAGTCTTTACTCAAAATGGTTACTATACTTCATATTATATACCTTATGATGATCCGGATAATTTAAGCAGAAAAGAACAGAAGTGCTTTATTAAGGGCTTGCAGGAAATTGTAGATAGAAAGGTTGTGAGTGCTCTGTCCTTTCCCGGATGTTGGTATACTGAGATAAAAGAAAGTCTGAACCGTTCCATAGATCTATTGACTTGGGAACATCGTAGCAGTCAGTTACAACTTTTGTTGTCTTCCGTAGGACGCGAGATGCTCTTCGATCCGCAGTTAAAGGTGATACTGGTAAAAGATAAAGGAAAATATCACCGATAATTCATATTATGCTTATGGCTTTCCCGGAAGACTAATAAACAATCGACAAAGGGAAACTGTTTATTTAGTATGATTCTAAATTAAAAACGAATATATTATGAGTAAAACAGTTGATTTGTTGGGACAACAGGCAGAATATTACCTGAACCATACGTGTAAGACAATAGATAAGAAATTAATTCATGTTCCTGGACCTGATGCGATTGATAAAATCTGGGTGGACTCTGACAGAAATGTACGTACCCTCAATAGCTTGCAGGCTTTGTACGGGCATGGACGCTTGGCGAATACCGGGTATGTATCCATTCTGCCGGTCGACCAGGATATAGAACATACAGCCGGAGCATCATTTGCTCCTAATCCGATCTATTTTGATCCTGAAAATATAGTGAAACTGGCAATCGAAGGAGGTTGTAATGCAATTGCATCCACATTTGGTATATTAGGGGCTGTTGCCCGTAAATATGCCCATAAGATACCTTTCGTTGTAAAACTGAACCATAATGAACTGCTTACTTATCCAAACTCTTATGATCAGGTGATGTTTGGAACCGTAAAAGAAGCATGGAATATGGGTGCGGTAGCTGTTGGTGCTACTATCTATTTCGGTTCGGAGCAAAGTCGTCGTCAGATTATTGAGATATCACAAGCTTTTGAATATGCTCATGAGTTAGGTATGGCAACCATTCTCTGGTGTTATCTCAGAAACAATGATTTTAAGAAAGATGGCACTGATTATCATGCGGCAGCCGACCTTACCGGACAGGCTAACCACATTGGAGTGACCATCAAGGCTGATATTGTAAAGCAAAAACTTCCTTCCAATAATGGTGGATTCACGGCTATCCATTTTGGTAAAACGGATGAAAGAATGTATTCTGAACTCGCAACTTCACATCCTATCGATCTTTGTCGCTACCAGGTTGCTAATGGTTATATGGGGCGTGTCGGTTTGATTAATTCCGGTGGTGAATCTCATGGAGAATCGGATTTGCGTGATGCTGTTGTTACAGCGGTTATCAATAAACGTGCCGGTGGAATGGGATTGATCAGTGGACGGAAAGCATTCCAAAAGCCAATGGAAGAGGGTGTTCAATTATTGAATACCATTCAGGATGTTTATTTGGATTCTTCAATAACGATTGCATAAAATTTTTAATCAGTATAGAAGATAAAGGTCTTCTATACTGATTATTTAAATGTAAAAGTGAATTTCTGAACTGTTGTCAGAGCAGGAGTTTATCTCCAGTTAACCTTAAGTATATTTTCCATCCATGGTAACCGTACAAGTTTGTATGACCAAGGAATGCTATCCAATAATATATCGAATGCACGTTCTTCTACAGTTAGAACCCATTCCCTTTCAGTCTTTTCTATAAATCCTGCTCTTCTCAAAAAAGCTTCTTGAAAACCTCTCATTGAGGTATTCCTCATTTTTTCCCAGTTTGTCTTTGCTGCTTCCAATAGAGAATCTATTGTGTTAAGTTCATCTTGATTTAGTTCCATTCTTTTAGGGAGTGGCTCGTTGAAGGGATAATTTATTAACAAACGGTTGAGGAACAGATCTTTTTCATCATACTCCCTATCTTCACTTGCCATGAGGTGTTGTAAAATGAATATAGCTCGTACTTTTGATTCGTTACTATTGAAATCCCTGCGATCTTGGCTTAACATATTAAGTCTCATAAAAAGCATTGGTAGAAATGGGAAGAGAATGACCAATCCTGCATTGGATATAGGTATGTGTTTCAAATCTCTGTATTGTTCTGTACCTAAATGAGAACCATATACACGCACTCCGGGAGCTATTGCATTCTTATCTACTTTTACACTGCCACAAGTTCCTTCATCGCCCGGACCAATATCCCAGTTTCCTTTGTCGCATTTAGCCATGATTTTTCCTCCTGTAATAGTTATGTTTCCACATTTGCTTTTTCGACCTGCATATTGACCGGCACCGCCTATTCCTGCAGATCCCGCGCGCCAGGAAGTCTCGTACTGATAACCCGCATAGGCTTCTATCGTTCCACTTTCGATAATAATGTCACCACATTCGGTAGCATATCCGCATCCTATACCAGCTGCACCTTCTCCACCGTACGCAATTAATTTCCCATCACCTTTAATAATCAGGATGGAATTCTTTCTTGATTGGATTGCAGCCATTTCACGGCCACTGTGTAGCATATTGTTTCCTTCAAGAATCACCGTGATATGACAGTCTTCCGCAATATGGAATGCAACACCCATGTTTTCCAGATCACATAAGTTAGCATCTTGTAGAACAATTGTTGCACGTACTCCGGCAGATACTGTTATTCCATGTCTTGAATTGGTACCTGTAATAATATACATTCCTTCTTGGGAGACACGGAAAGTATCCGTTTCCCTACTCATGTCTATTTTTTCATTTTTCATAAGAATAAAAATTAATATTGTATTTGTTGATTATTGTATATTGATTTTCAGTTTGTTTTTAGCTGTTTTATAAAATGGCTAATGCAACCATTCCTTCATAACAATTATCCGGAAATATCCGTTGGTTTATATTATTGTTCCCTCAGATGAACACAGGCAAAAATAGCTGGAAGTTGGGAAATCTAAATGCTAAAATCAGTAAACTAAAATAATAATTTTAAGTGGCTGAAATTCAGAATATTTATTCAGAATAAATCTTTCTGTTTTTACGATTTCAACCTTTTTTTGATGATATGAAGTGTGTGCTAAACAAGATTTATCCATATGTTTTGCGGTAAAAGCTTCAACAGTGATTAGAAAACAAACAAGGGATCATTTGTCTCTTGCCCTGTGTGTGTTGAGTTTTCCAATAAGTCTTGTTTGGGGATGACCTTGGATAACAAGCCTATCAACCAAGGTTAATCGGCTCGTCAACCAAGGTTGATAGGCTTGTTAACCTAGGTCAACACTCGACTGTTCCTAAGGATAAAGAGATATATCTCTGGTCTTCAGTAGAATAATTCCTAATGTGAAATAAATAAATGCATCGTTCTGATACGGATTGACTGCGATTCAACTTTTAAGTGAGACATCTTCTTCTCCATTCCGAGGGAGAGCAACCATATCGGTTTTTAAAAGCTTTGTGAAATGCAGAAGGGCTGTTGAAACCTGTATTATAACAGATGTCTTCTATTTCTGCATTCGAATCTCTTAGCAGCATTTCTGCTTTTTCGATGCGAAGTGACGTAAGGTATTGAAGGAAACTACATCCATATTCTTGATTGAAATATCTATTTAAATAGGTGGAATTGACTGCCACTCTTTGAGCAAACTGCTCCAATTTTATTTTTTGATCATAAATGAATTCCGGTGTTTGTAATAGTTGGTTTATTTCATCAATCTTTTGAGGAGTCAAGTATACTTTGGAGTTCTTCTTGCCATTTATGAGCACCTCTTTTTCTACGACTTCTTTTTCTGATTTGCTTTCTAGTTGTTGATTTAGGTTATTCACAGGGAACTGGGACGATGTTTCCCGATAAATACGTAACTTGAGCTTTTGTTTTACGAATTGGTGTAAGAGAGAATTATAAAAGATATATCCACTTAATATGCCAATACAAAGGTTGTATAAAAGATTGCAGATATATGAAGAAGTGAACATATTCAGTAAGAACATGAAGAAGAACCCTGATATTAGGATGCTTTTTCTTTGAATATCGGAAGCTGATTTTAGGAATATACAGTCTGTTTCATTCATCTTTCGCAAGAGTAATACGTAAATGAAAGTCTGTGTGATCCCTGTTATTATACACGTTAAACGGAAAAGTGTCCACCAAGCCGGGAACGATGATAGAATTTCAGCCCAACTGTAAGTTAAGCGATCTGCCACCGGACTTAAAACTGACATCAATATGTAACAACACGATAAGACCATCGAAGGTAACATATGTTTCCACCATTGTGGCTTTTGGGGAAATATTCCGGTAATACGGAAGCGGATAAAGAAATAGAGTAAAGGAGGGAGAAAAGTCAGTCCCCAACAGTATAGGGTGGGTAAGAGGGATGTTCTTTGAAGCAGGAAGAAATTTTCGTATAATGTGCTATACGACGTTAACCCCCAGTATATTAGTAGGATTGGTGCTAATAATATGGCCAAATCCTTTTTATGCTTGTTTCTCCAAATCAGAGAGATAGAAGCAAGACCTGTACAGCCCAAGTCAGCAGAAAAGTACAAATAAGTAATGTCTTTAATATGAAAAATGGCATGATATTGTTGTTCTGTTGCTTGCAAATGTACACACAAAAGTCCGAAAAGAGTGATTTTATTCTGCATTTTTTTAAAGTTTGGTAATGAAATGTTGGTAGAAAATTGTTTCCTTTGCCCCCTAATCTGAGGGTTACTATATAACGCTCGTTAGGTATGTAAATTACCATCTTGGGTTGTACAAATGAATAATTGTTACAGGGGCTATATATTAATTGCTTTTTGGGTTTGTTCGCTGGTGGTATATGGACAGACTGAAATGCAGGCTATAGATACTCTTCGCAACATCCGGTTACAGGAGGTGATTGTTACTGCTACTCAATCAAATGCTCCGGGAACACGTTCTGTCATTGGGCAGGATGCTATTCGTCATATACAGGCTACTGATCTTTCTGTTTTATCTCAATTACTACCCGGTGTTCTTGTACGCAATCCGGATCTGAATGCTCCGGCTGCCTTTACCATCCGCAGTGCAACTTCTGAAAATACGACTAATGCTTTAGGGACAGCCATAGAGGTGGATGGACTCCGCATGAATAATAATGCCAATATGCAGCAAATGGGACTTGAAGGTAGGGGCAGCCTTTTTAATAGCACGGTGTTATCCGGTTTCGACGTGCGTTCCTTGTCTCCATCTTCTGTGGAGTCGGTCGAGGTGATACGTGGTGTTCCTTCGGCACGTTATGGAGATGTGACCAGTGGGGTTGTTCTGGTCAAGTCGAAAGCCGGGATACAACCTCTTACCATCGGTATTCGTCTGACAGCTACGGAGAAACTTGCTTCTGTGGGGAAGGGCATTGCGATCAGTAATAATGGGGGAACTCTCTATTTAGGAGCAGATTATGCACTTTCAAATCAATCGCCTCAAGTCTTTGAAGAATCTTTTCAAAGATTTGGAATCCAAGCGGCTTATGCGAAGGATTTCCGGTCTGCTACTTTGCGTCTTAATATGCGTGGTTATTGGATGAAGGATAATGATAAAAGAGGGCAGAATACGGTGGATGGTGAATTTCGGAAATATCAGGATCAAAACATATCCTTTTCTGCTAATGGACAGTGGAAATTGAATCGTTCCTGGATTTCCAATCTTGAATATCAGCTAGGGTTTACGTATGGGAGCCAGAAGAATGAATCCAGTACATATTATTCGGGAACACAGCAAGTCACTACCTATACCGCGCAGGCAGGTGAACATGCCGGAGTGTTCCTGCCTCCCCATTATTTCTCTCAGTTATCCGTTGAAGGCAAGCCGTTGAGCGGAGATGTATCGTTGACTGCCAATCACAGAAAAACGATGGGTGAGAATATCAGTAACCATTTTCAACTGGGGCTTCATGCTGAGGTGGAAGGGAATCGTGGAAAAGGAATCAGTTTCGATCCTCTTCGTCCTCCCTTGGAAATGCTCAGAGTGCGGACAAGGTCTTATCGGGATATACCTTTATTATATAAGTATTCTGCTTTTGCTGAAAATCACTTTATTCTCCGTTATGGGAAGATGCGGACCGAAGTGCAGGCGGGGGTGCGTTTTACTCAGTTGCCGACTAAGCGTCTACAACGGAACTCTTCTGTTGATCCGCGTATCAATCTTTCCCAGATATTTATTGATAGGACGGATGATGTTTTTCTAAGTCGTTTCAGTGTACGTCTGGGGTGGGGATTGATGCATAAGATGCCTGTACTTACTTATTTGTATCCCGATAAATCGTATACGGATATGAATTGTTTTACGTACAATGATGCTGAGAATAATCAGCGTCTGACCGTCATGCATACATTTATAACTGACCGTAATTTTAACTCCGACTTGCGTTTGCCTGTTAATCAGAAGTTTGAAATAGGGGTGAATTTCCGGATAGGAGGTGTTACTGCGGATGTGGTATGGTTTAAGGAACATCTCAAAAATGGCTATTGTACCTCTCAACTTGCCGAACCTTTTTCATATCGCCGCTATTCCCCTTTGATCAGTAAAGGAGAACAACCGGAATTGACGGATGAGGGTGTCATGAATGATGGTGAACTTCTTCCATATACTTTGAATACTACGTTTGCTACCTATTTATCACCCCAGAATGGTATAGAACAGGAAAAACAAGGTATTGAATATACCATTGGTCCGATTCATTCAAAGGCACTGCGTTCTTCATTTTACATAAGTGGCGGATATCTGGATGTATGCGAAAAGAATACGGCCCTTTCTGCCTTGCATCCCCAGATAGAAGTGAATGGAAAAGCTTACCCTTATGTAGGTATTTACGAAACAGGGCCTTCTTTTGCGAATACTCAAATCTGGCAGCAATTGAATAGCCGGTTTCAGTGTGTTACTCAAATTCCCAGAATCGGTTTGATCACAAGCCTAACGCTTCAGGCGGTGTGGATGGATAAACAACAGCGGGGAATGGAGAGCCGGTTTAATAATCCTGTGTACACGGATAGTAATGATCAGAAGTGCTTGAATCCGGTTTATTATATAGATGGAGAGGGAAACCAACATCCTTTCACGCCGGACATGGCGACGGATGAATGTTTTGCTGATTTAGTGATCAGAGCGAATACAACTACCGCTTTTCTGAAGGACTCGTATAAACCTTATTTCTTATTGAATCTTCGGGTTACTAAAGAGATAGGACGTCATGTTTCGGTTGCTTTTTGTGCTAATAATCTGCTGCAATCCAATCCGAAACGATATCGGCAGAGCATACAGAAATATGCAATTGTGAATCCGGATTTATATTATGGTGCGGAAATTAGTATCCGTTTTTAAAGTTGGTATTAAATTTTAGATATTGAAAGAGGATGAAATATTATGTATTGTTTTTCTTTGTGTTATTTCTCTGTGCTTGTGCCGGGGATGAGAATCGTTCTTCATGTTCAGTGAGTGTCCACCTACTTTCTCCTACGGATGAAGTGACCTTGCCTTTCGAAGAGATGGAGGTGGTATTGACAAATAAGGATCAAGGTACGGTTTATACCTCTTCATGTTCTTCTGATGGAGTAGCTTTGTTTAATGTGGAATATGGATATTATACAGTTGCCGTACATTATCAATCTGCTTCCGGAATTATTTTCAGTGGAAGATTGGAATCTTTGTCGTTATTGCCCGAACAGGGTGAAGAAGTGATGAAAGTCCAGTTGCTACTGGCTCGTTCTAAAATAAATGCATTGGTCATTAAAGAGATTTATTATGTGGGTTGTAAAGGAGAGTTGGGAGCAGATTATCAGGCAGATCAATATGTTACACTCTATAATAACTCTGATGAGACTGTATATCTGGATGGATTGTGTCTGGCTTTGGTGGATCCGATGCCAGGTATTGTATCTCCCTGGGTGAAATATACGGATATGAAACGGATTCCCGTTGCTGATATGACTTGGCAATTTCCGGGTAGCGGTAAGGAGTATCCTTTATTGCCCGGAGCAGAAACTACCATTGCAACGAATGCTGTAGATCATACCGGAGGCGAATATCAGCATGCCAATTCAGTTGATTTATCTAAAGTTGACTGGGGATTCTGGCATGTAAGTTTGAGCAAACAGAACATAGCACCCGGTGTGAAACCATTAAATCTGCTTTTAAATCTTAACTCGACTGCATGGATGTATTCATTTCCGGTAGTTGGCCCCACATTCATGATATTTGGATTTGAAGGTATTAGTGCGGAGGAATATGTAAATAATCCATTGAACAGGGAAAACAGGCCCCAAGCTTCTAATAAGACTAAATTCTATTTGATGATTCCGAAAGAGTGGGTGATTGATTGTGCGGAGTGCGTGGAAAATGAAGCCAAGCTTGCCAATAAGCGTGTGCCTGATGAACTGAACCATGAACCTGTGTATATTCCGGAAGGAGATTATTCCGGGAAATCGTTGATACGTAAAAGTGCAGCATCAACCAACGGGCGTTTCATTTATCAGGATACGAACAATGCGGCGGAGGACTTTATCGTATCCAAACCGTCTTTGAAAAAATAAGCAAGCAACTATGCGGAGTACATTATTTATTTTATGGCTTCTGTCGGCGATTCCCATATATGCGCAGTCTGATTCATTACATATCTATTCTATGCAAGAGATTTATCAGCAGAATAATTGGCTGACAGGAGCTAATCCGGTAGGAATGTCATTCAACCGTTTCCGCTCGTTCTCTGTGGCGGAAGTGGGGTATAGGTTTGAAGATGGAAACTTTGGTAATGTCAGTTTGCCCGCTTCATCCAATAAGTATGCGGTGTTTGGTGAATCCTACCAGACTATAGGTAATGTCTCTTTATATGGAAAAATAGGATATGTGAATAACCGGAAGCAAGAGGTGAACTGGAATGGGATGACCGGTGACTGCTGGCGTGGAATAAATCTTTGTGACTCAGTGAGTGGCGATCAACGTTCGGAACAATATCAACTGTCCGGTGCATTTTCATTACCCGTTTCTTTGCGTTGGCTGATTGGTTCGAGGTTCGATTATTTAGTTGACCTGAATGCCAAGGATATAGATCCCCGGAATGAAAACCAGTGGATGGAGTGGAAAATAACTCCCGGAGTTGGTTATGAGTGTGGAAGTCACCGTTTGGGTGCTTCCATATTTTATGGCAATCGTAAAGAAACGGTGGATTATCAGAATATAGGTACTCATACGACATATCCTTTCTTTGTTTCTTATCCGTTAGGGTATTTTAAAACTTTGCCTAAAGGAGAAAATATAAAATGGTATTATTCTGCACAGGAGTTCGGAGGATTCTTACAAGAAGAGGGAGTTTATGGACGCTTCCGGCTATTTCAACAGATAGGAGGGAACCTTGTCAGACAAAATATAGTAAGTGACCGTATACAAAACAAGAAAGAAGGTGAGACAGATGGCTGGAAGCTGGATTATAAAGGTATAGGCTCATTAGTTTCTCCATTGAATTGCCATGAATGGAGTTGGAAAGTTTTGTTTGACAAGTCGGATAGTTATGATCTTTTGCAGCAGCAGGAAGAGAACATGGGTACATGGCATTCTTCGGGGAAGGTTCTCCGTTCTACTTTCCGTATTAATGAATATGGGCTGACTTATGGTTACTATCGACTTTATAATGAGTGGAATAGTCGTTATTCTATCGTGTCGGGAATTGACTTTAAGCAGACAAAAAGTCAATTGCTTTTTTATCCGGCTGAATATACGCAAACTGTACGCCGTTTTACTGCATATTCTACATTTACTCGGAATTTCTTATTATCTAATGCCCGAATTGATTTAGCTATTGGGGCAGAGTACGGTAAAGGAGGTGGAACTATGATAGCTGAAAAACAGCTGCAATCAGGACAGAATACGCCCGCAATCAAATTATGGCAGAATATGGATCGATTGGAACAGGAGTACAATTACTTAACAGAGCCCAGATGGGCATTACATTTATCTTTAACTTATACTTATACAGCTTCTTTTACTTGGTTTGCCCGATTGACGGCGGGATATGAAAATGCTTCTAAAAATCTTTTTAATTCAAATAAGGAAAATATTTCTGTACAAATAGGATTGTTTTTCTAAATAGATTCCGTAGTTTTGAAGCGACTAACTCAAAAACAACAAAGTTATGGAAAAGAAAGAAAATTTGGATGGCCGGAATTTAGGTTCGGGACCTGTCGGTAGATGGATTATTTACATTGACAAATGTACGGGATGTGGTGAGTGTGTGGATGCTTGCAGTTTGGGACTTCTTTACATTGAAAATGAGAAGGTTAAGATGAAAGAAGAAAGATACTGTAGTGAGTGTGAAGATTGTGCTAGTGCTTGTGCATTCAGGGCTATAACCTTTAGATAGTTATACCAAGTGAAGAGTTTCTATCTATTTCTTTTTCTGTTCTTATGCAGTGCTTGTTCTAATTCAGGTAAAAGAGAAGTTTTGGATGAAGAATTATCAAAGATGCCGATATTATCAGTTTCTTTTGATTCTTTATTATCTGAGGTCAAAAAAATGTCAGATCAGGATAGAATAGCATCTATAATTAAAATATCGTATAGAAACGAAGAAGAGATAGATGGAATACAAAAACAGAAACGACTTTTAATAGAGGTTTTACCTTTAAGTTCTGGTGGAAATAGAAAGAAAATTTTACTTCAATTAGTGACGATTTATAGTAATTTGGATAGATTTGGAGTTTCAGGTGCTTATTTAGAGGGGCTTAAATGGATAGAAATGTTAGAAGCCAATCATTCACTTTCACAGAAGGAAGAATGGCAAGTGAATGAAATGAAAGCGTTATTGCTTAACGAACGGGGGAATCAAGATGAATTTCTTCCTATTTGGTATAAATTATTAAAACAGTATCGTGAGGCTGATAGACCGGAAGATGTGGGCAAGTGCCTTCTAACTATAGCGAATCATTTTATAATGTTGGAAGATTATGAAAATGCATTACCACTATACAAGGAGGCATACCAGTTGGCATTAGAACATAAATCCATAGAATTACAACAAGTCTCTGGTATTATGTTGATAAAATATTTATGTGGAGCAGGGTATTATTCGGAATCATTGGAATATTATAACAAAATAAAACCGGAAATAGTGTTTAATCCTTCAATGCAGAATGAAGTTGTAAAAAGTTATATGGAGCTTAATAAGCCTGATAGTGCACGTATTTACTTAGCTGCAAGGTTGTTATCAGAAAGAGGTGATAAGATTGTTCTAAACTGTATGATGGCTGAAACCTATATTCCAGAAGGACAGGAAGATTCCGCTTTTGTGTTTTTGGATAGGGCTATGAAATCTTATAAAGAGAAAGCGAAGAACTATCAAAAACAAGGTAGAGAAGCCATCTTGCCTAATTGTTTTTTATCTCCTTGTTATTTGTTTGCTGATTTATTGTGGAAAAAAGGTAAGATTCAACAAGCAAGTCAATATTATATGATTGTTGAACCTTTAATGAAAGAGAGGGTTAAAACGCCCGTTCGGATGGAGCTCCAAATAAAAGCTCTTACCAATTTCAGTTCTTTCTGCCGTGAAACTAAGCAATATGAAAAAGCTCTTGATTTATTAGCTCGACGAGATTCTGTTTTGCAAACGTATTTGGAATTTAAGGCAAAGAACGATAAAAAGAATTATGCAGAGCGTTTAAAGATTCAGGAATTGAAACATGAATTAAATGAGAGTGAAGATGCCAATAGAGTAAATACACATGTGGCTGCAATCTGTATTTTTCTATTAGTAATTTCTGTAGCAGCTACATTCAAGTCCATATCTATGTACCGTAAGTTGAAGAAACAAGGTGCCGTAAATTATAGACTTCAAGGAATGATTAAGAAATGCGATGAAGGGGATGCGTCTGAATCACATTCTGTATCTATGGATCAATATGAACTTTTATTCTGGCAAGCCTTACATAAAGTTCGTGATGAACAATACTTCCTTAAAAGTGACCTTACGATAGAGACATTGGCTGATGTACTGAATACGAATCGTTCTTATTTATCGGTTAGCATCAATAGATTCTGTGATAAAGGCTTCAGTGTTTGGCTGAATAATTTCCGTATTCAGCATGCCGAACAACTGATGAGAGAAAATCCTTCAATTGCCCTTAAAGATTTGCCGGAGCAGTGTGGTTATGCAACCACTGGTACTTTTGTTCGGAACTTTAAGAGGTGTCATAACATGAGTCCAAGTGAATTTATGAATAAACTTCTTATTGAACAAACACTTCCTAAAGTAGAGAAGGCTTTTCAGTAAATTGATTATCTTTGAGCACACTAAATGATTCATAACTTAATTATCCTATATCAATGAAAACAACTATTTTATTACCAGTAATCAGTCTTTTCTTATTCCTTGCATCTTGCACGAATCCCAGTGATAAGAAGGTAAATGATCAAACTTCCGAATCCTCCGAAAGTGGTGTAACCTCTACTGATTGGCAATCTCGTTACGATAAACTTGAAGCCTCCGATTTGCCCGACAATGTGATTCAGCTGATTGGTAAAGAGTGGATGCTTGTAACGGCAGGCAATGAAAACTCTTTCAATACAATGACTGCCAGTTGGGGTGGTATGGGATACATTTGGGAACGTCCTTCTACCTTTATTTTTATACGCGATACCCGCTATACTTATCAATTCCTCCAACAGCATGAGAGTTTCACCCTCAGCTTCTTTAATGAAAAATATCGCAATGCCCTGCGTATATGCGGTACAATGTCAGGAAGGAATACGGATAAGGTGAAAGAGGCCGGACTTACTTCTCTGGAAACTCCTTTAGGATTAATGAGCTTTGAAGAAGCACGAATGATTATTGAGTGCAAAAAAATGTTTGTTCAAGAGTTGGACTATGCCAACCTGACCGAACCTTATAAATCAAAAATTATGGAAGAAGCTTATAAAAACGAACCTTCCAAACATCAAATGTTTATCACAGAAATCGTTAATATTTGGATTAAGAAATAATATTCAACGAAATTTTGGTCAATTATTCCTTTTCATTGGTAAAAGACCAAAGTGTTTTTGGCCAATTCTTGGAATTCATAGTCTTTTCTGTATATTTGCGCCCGCATTTTCTTAAGTATCACTTATATATAATTGTCCCTATAATCAGAATTTACTAAACTAGGTAGAGTTTATGGAGAAAATAAACGCAGTAATTACAGGAGTCGGAGGATATGTACCCGATTATATCCTGACCAATGATGAGATTTCCAAAATGGTCGATACCACCGATGAATGGATTATGGGACGTATAGGCATAAAGGAAAGACGTATTTTGCATGAAGAGGGACTGGGAACTTCGTATATGGCCCGCAAGGCTGCCAAACAGTTAATGCAACGTACGAATTCTCAACCGGATGAAATTGATCTGGTGATTGTAGCTACTACCACTCCTGACTATCGTTTACCTTCTACAGCCTCCATTCTGTGTGAGCGACTGGGATTGAAACGTGCTTTTGCTTTCGATGTACAGGCGGTTTGCAGCGGTTTCCTGTATGCACTGGAGACGGGAGCAAACTTTATTCGCTCGGGAAACTACAAGAAGATTATCGTAGTAGGAGCTGAGAAAATGTCTTCAATCATAAATTATACGGATCGTGCCACTTGTCCCATTTTCGGTGATGGTGCGGCAGCCTTTATGCTGGAACCTACTACGGAAGATTTAGGTGTAATGGATTCAGTGCTGAGAACAGATGGTAAGGGACTGCCTTTCCTACATATTAAAGCAGGTGGTTCTGTATGTACTCCTTCGTATTATACGCTGGAAAATCATATGCATTACATTTATCAGGAAGGGCGTACGGTTTTTAAATATGCCGTAGCCAATATGGCTAATGCTTGTGAAGCTGTCATTGAAAGAAACCATTTAAGTAAAGACGATATTGACTGGGTAATTCCACACCAGGCCAACCAGCGCATTATCACTGCTGTAACGCAACGCTTGGAGATTCCAACCGAGAAAGTGATGGTTAATATCGAGCGTTATGGTAATACGAGTGCTGCCACACTTCCGCTTTGTATCTGGGATTTTGAAGATAAGCTAAAGAAAGGCGATAACCTCATCTTTACTGCATTTGGGGCAGGGTTTGCCTGGGGTGCTATTTATGTAAAGTGGGGATATGACGGAAAAAAGGAATAGTAGCCCGGGTTACTATTCCCTATAACTTTTCTTATTATAACAACCCGGATATACAAATAGTTTATCTCATCACCTTTTGCCAAACCTTCATTCTATTTCTTTTTTTGAGTATCATATATATTGAAGTTATTATAAAATATTATCTTTGTGGGGAATCATTGCATGACAACACATTGTTAACCATACAATAACTTAAAAAACAACCAACGTATGAATCATGAACTATCGATGAGTGCCAACCAACTGGTGGCTGCTCTTCAAAAACCGGCTTCCGAATTTACGAAAGCAGACATTATTTCTTATATCAAGGAGAACGATATTCGCATGGTGAACTTCATGTATCCCGCTGCAGACGGACGACTGAAAACATTGAATTTTGTCATTAACGACTCTGCTTACCTTGATGCCATACTGACTTGTGGTGAGCGTGTAGACGGATCAAGCCTTTTCCCATTTATTGAAGCGGGCAGTAGCGACTTGTATGTAGTGCCGCGTTTTTGCACAGCCTTTATTGATCCTTTTGCTGAAACCACAACACTTTCCATGCTTTGCTCTTACTTCAATAAAGATGGCGAACTTCTGGAAAGCTCACCGGAATATACGTTGCGTAAAGCTTGCAAAGCCTTTACTGATGTAACCGGAATGGAATTCCAGGCTATGGGCGAATTGGAATATTATGTGATATCAGAAGATAGTGGACTGTTCCCTGCCACTGATCAACGTGGCTATCATGAATCTGCTCCTTATGCCAAGTTCAATGATTTCCGTACCGACTGTATGCTGCATATTGCAAAGGCGGGCGGACAGATCAAATACGGGCATTCCGAGGTAGGTAACTTCACGCTTGACGGTAAAATCTATGAGCAAAATGAAATTGAATTCTTACCGGTACGTGCCGACCTGGCTGCCGATCAGTTGATGATTGCGAAATGGGTTATCCGTAATCTGGCCTATCAATATGGGTATGACATTACGTTTGCTCCGAAAATTACCGCTGGAAAGGCCGGTTCAGGATTGCATATCCATATGCGTATTATGAAAGACGGTCAAAACCAGATGTTGAAAGATGGCGTACTTTCTGAAACAGCCCGTAAAGCTATTGCGGGAATGATGGAGCTTGCACCTTCCATTACAGCTTTTGGTAATACGAATCCTACTTCTTATTTCCGTTTGGTGCCGCATCAGGAAGCTCCGACAAATGTTTGCTGGGGTGACCGTAACCGTTCCGTATTGGTACGTGTTCCGCTTGGATGGTCGGCAAAGACAGATATGTGTATGCTGGCTAATCCATTGGAAGCTCCCAGCCACTATGATACTACACAGAAACAAACTGTGGAAATGCGTTCTCCGGACGGTTCTGCCGATTTGTACCAACTGATAGCCGGATTGGCCGTAGCATGTCGTCATGGTTTTGAAATTGAAAATGCTTTGGAGATTGCAGAAAAGACCTATGTGAATGTGAATATTCATAAGAAGGAAAATGAGGATAAACTGAAACAATTGGCTCAACTCCCTGATAGCTGTGCCGCTTCTGCCGATTGCCTGGAAAAACAGCGTGCTATTTTCGAACAGTATCATGTATTTAGTTCTGCAATGGTCGATGGAATTATCAGTAAATTGCGTTCCTATGAAGATCGTACTTTACGTAGTGAAGTACGTGACAATCAGGAGGAAATGCTGAAACTGGTTAATAAGTATTTCCATTGCGGATAAAGCAAAACTTGTATTTGTAGATAGGAGTATAGAATAGGGAGGTTCGGATGTAGAAGTCCGGATCTCCCGTTGTTTACTCAATAAATTGATTATAAAACAGGGCTTTATGACATCAAATGTGAAATCTTTAGTCTATAAGATGAATATAGTGGTTGACTGTAAAGATGCAGGAGTTTTAGCAGAGTTTTACAGTAAACTGCTGGGGTGGGAGCTGACACATCAGCGTGCGAATGGTTGGGCGGCTATCACTTCTCCATCCGGTATGGTGATGGCGTTTCAGGAGATTGAAGAGTACCAGCCACCTGTATGGCCTTGGAAAGAAGGTAAGCAGGGACAAATGCTTCATCTTGATTTCTATGTGGAAAATCTGGAGGAGGCTGTGGTTTATGCCATTCAGTTGGGAGCCCGGCAGGCAGATGAACAGTACTTCAGGACTTCACGAACGATGTTTGATCCGGCAGGACATCCTTTCTGCCTTGATACGGAAGAGGCTGAATAAATACACAAAACAGTTACTGAACAATAAAGAATATACCATGTCCGAAATTGCGAACTATTTCCTTTATAGGAATGCCGAAGGCGAAACCGGTTTATCTGCTAACAGCATTGACGACCTGAATCTGGATGACCTGTTTGCCGAAATAGATTATTGTCATTCCAGCATAGGCAGGCAGTATTTGTATTATCTTCTGCTATCGGATAAAACCTCCGGCATGGAAAAGCAGGAAGCACTTCTGTCTTCATTGGCAACTCATACGGGGTTGCGTACTCTTTTAAGCAATACACTGAAAGAACTGGATAAACCGGATGCTTATTCCATCGTATCCATTCTGGAAAATGATAATACAGGAATTGGTGCCAAGGAGATGGCTCTTATTAATATCTGCCGGTTTCTGCCTTTGCTGTTTCTGGCTCTGATGCTGCTCACTCATTCGGGAGTGTTTCTTACTTTATTTGTCTTTTCATTCGTGGCAAATGCAGTGTTGCACTATCGTAATAAGGCAAAAATCCAGAGATACTTTTTCTCCATACCTCACCTTCTGAAGATGATAAGACAGGCGGGAAAGCTGGCGCAGAATAAGGAATTTATCTCTGTAAATCCTTCTATCACGACTGACTTGAAAGCTGTGGAAGGTCTGAAGAAGTATATCTCTTATTTCCGTTTCAACCTCAGTCTGGATAACGACATGGCTATTATGTTTTATATGGTAGCGGAATTAATCCGGGTATTCTTTCTCCACGAGGCGTATGCGGTAGGCAGAACTTTTCATCTGTTGAAGGAGAAGGCGACGGCTATCCACAATGTTTACCGCTTCATCGGTTTTCTGGATTCTATTTTGTCTGTTGCCATCTTGAGGGAGGAGCTACCTTATTACTGTCTGCCGGGAGATAACAGGGCAGGGGAGCGATTGCGTACACAGGCAGTGTATCATCCTCTGATAGAAAACTGTATTCCGAACGATATGGTGCTTCATGAGAAATCGGCATTGATAACCGGTTCGAATATGGCAGGTAAGACCTGTTTCATGCGTACGATAGGAGTGAATCTGTTGGCAGCGAAAACACTTCATACCTGTTTCGCGGAAGTCTTTGAGATAAATACCGGAATTTCTCTTCTGTCTTCCATTCACCAGGGAGATAACCTAATGGAAAATAAGAGTTACTTTATGCAGGAAGTGACGACTATCAAAGATTTCGTAGATGAAAGCGGTCATGGGAATCATCTCTTCCTGCTCGATGAATTGTTTAGAGGAACCAATACCAAGGAGCGGATAGCGATTTCGAAAGCTGTGCTTTCCTGGCTGGTGAAAAGTGATAATCTGGTATTTGTATCTACGCACGATCTGGAACTGGCCGATATGCTGGAAAATGAATACGAATTATACTATTTCAGCGAGTCGGTGAAAGATGGTATCCTGTCTTTCGATTACAAGCTGAAACGCGGAGTTGCGACCGAGCATAATGCAATTAAGATATTGGAAATCTGCGATTATCCGGCTTCGTTGGTGAGTGAGGCCCATTCAATCACAAGTATATAATGAAAAACAGAGAGAGTGTAGGTATGATATCCCGCCTCCCTCTGTTTTGCGATAATGAACAGATTGATTACTTCTTAGCTTCATCAGCCATAGAGTGCACTTTGCCTTTGATATCATTAGCCTTTTCGGCAATGACAGATGTTTCATTGGCCACTCTGTCAGCGACTTTTTCTCCGGCATACAATGCCTTTTCTTTAGCAGATTCAATCAGGCATTCGGTATGTCCTTCAATTCTGTGCAGAGCATCGAATACTTCTGCTTTCATTTTTTTTGCTCTTGCACTGCGGGCAAAGCCATAAGCCAGTGCTCCAAAGATTGAACCTATTCCAAGGCCAATCAAAAAGTGAGAATCTTTACATGTCATAATTAAACAGGTTTAATGGTTAAAAACTAAATTAATGTTCTATTTTGGTCAGAGAACAGAGTGTACAAGGCATTAGTTCAACGGGGAGGGAAAGAATTACTACTATTTCACAATTTATGAGAATCAGGGGTTGAATTAACTCTTTCTTTTCCGTGATAAATCAAATTCAATACCTGATTCGTATAATTTATAAATATTCTCTTGCCGGATTCCTTTAGCTTTATCTTTGGCGCTCATAAACATTACTACTGCACGTACGTTCTGTGGTACAAGCAGTTTTTTGAATCATGTAATTAAAATCAATGCTTTATGAATGTAGAAAGAAAAAATGCGAAAGATGACTTACGGCTCTACATGCCGGAAGTTATCGGGATGCTGAAGCGGGAAGGAAAGTTCCCGGCAATGCATGTTTATGCTTGCACGCTGCGTTCCTATGAGAAGTTTTGTGCAGAGGAAAGATATCCGAAAAATACCACTGCTTCCCTGTCCATGCAGGAGATTTTTACCCCTGAGAGGCTGAAAGAGTATGAGGACTGGCTGGCTGGACAACAGTCCAGTCCGAACACGATCTCCACTTACATGCGTACGTTGCAGGCGGTATACAATCGCTGGATGTCACCGGGCATAGAGGGGTACAATCCGGTGCTGTTCAAGGATGTTTATACGAAAGTGGAGTCGCGTACCAAGAGGGCGCTGACGGCAGAGCAGATGGAGCAGCTCAGGAATACAGACTTTAGTGTGCTGACACTGCGTCAACAGCAAGTGCTTACCTACTTCTTGCTGATGTTCATGTTGCGTGGTATGCCGTTCATTGATCTGGCACACTTGCGGAAGTCGGATTTAAGAAATAGGCGCATCACTTACCGTCGGCACAAGACGGGGAAACTGATGGTGGTGGATGTGCCGCCCGATGCGATGAGGCTGTTGCAGAAGTACAGGGATAAGACGGATTCGGAATATCTGTTCCCGTTGCTGCATGGTGGCTTGTTCATGGAGGAACATCACCACCGTTATCAAGAAACATTACGGCATTTCAACCGGGAGTTGGCGCGGTTGATGAAACAGTTATTGCCTGGTGTTTCCGTAAGTTCGTACACCGCACGCCATACATGGGCTACACTTGCTTATCATAGTGGTGTACCTGTGGGACTGATAAGCCAGTCGTTGGGGCACTCGTCCATTCGGGTGACGATGACTTATCTGAAACCGTTTGATGCGGAGGTGATAGATAGAATAAACAGGCAAGTGATTTCCTTGGTGAAGAAAAGTAAAAAGAAGAAAGATGGCAGATTTAATATGCTGTATGGCACTTCGTTGAGGTGAAATTACTTGCATAGTAACGGCAAACTACCATTTGATGCAGACCGGAAAGGCGTTTTCAGACGGTATCATTTTATGGTAAAAAGAAGATTTCCTGATAATAAGGTACGTAAAGAAGCATTCCACTTTCAAAGGATAAAGCGGAAACACGATTCCTTTTGCCTGCTGGGGGAAAAAATCGAAAGCTGTATGTATCAGGGACTAATTTTAATATTGTTTTTGCTGTCCGATATAAGATTTATTCATATTTTGTTAGGGTTTGTTTGCTTTTCTGTCAAAAAAGACGCAACTTTGTAGCTGCTATTTGCCGTTACTATGCAAGTAATTCCAATAAACGCATTAATTATACTGTTTATGAAGAATATAGAACTTTCCATCAAAAGAGGAGACCGTGTGTGGGTGAAGGTTTATAATGAACGAAATGGCTCATTCACTTCGCGTATGGCGGAGGTCATATCTATATTGCAAATGTATGTTTCCGGGGCAGACGTACCGTATGTAGCATTGCGTTATCTGGACGACCGCAGCTATGGATGTATTCCTTATGAACAAGTCACCGAAGTATGCGACGAGTCTTTTTCTGAATAATGACACTGTAGTTTTGTTGATACTAATAGCCCGGCTTTCTTCATCCGCCAGTATCGTCTGACAAAGAAGAAAAGCAGGGCATTCTTTTATAACCAACCCGAAAACTTTCTGATATACCAGTTCTTTACCAGTTGAGTCAGTACACAATAGGAGAGCAGAATGCCTACCAGCCACGGAAAGTAACTCAATGGAAGCGTTTGTGAACCTTAGGGCAAGCGTGTCTTTCAGGATTTCCCGTTTGGCATATCCATAACCGTCATAAGCAGCAGCGGTAACCCGGAGTTTCTCTTTTCTTACTCTTTTAATAAAGGCAACTGGTTCAGCATATTTCTGATTTTAATAGCGATACGTGGCATTGGTTCGGCTATGGTCAATCCTACCAAGTCATATTCGGAAGCAATGTCGTTAATCACGCGGACTACTTCCTCGGTCTTCATACCGTCCGGTTCTACGCCGACACCTGCTATCATGTCGGCAGGATCTATCACGTCCAGGTCAAAGTGGATGACAACCTTGGAAGCTTCGGTATTTTTCAGCCATTCCATAATGGCGGAACTGTTGTCCGCTGTTTCTTTCGGTGCCAGACCTTTTATGCTCAGTTCCTTTTGTCGTTCCTGCATGCCTTTGTCCCATGAACGCAGTCCTACGATTAATGCTTTGGAAGCGTCAAACTTACCGGGCAGTAAGTTCATAATCTCTTCGTCACCCATTCCCAAGCAGATACCGGAACTTCCACGGTTTTCTGATTGCTGTCCGGAGCCAGCAGGTTCAGTAACTGGGCACCTAAATAATAACCTCTGGAAGAGTCTTCTGCCGGAATATCCGGCATCCAGTGATCTACAATTCCGCCTTGCCATTGCGGATAAATCAGGCGGAGAGGAGTGGTTTCTTTCTTCATATCTTTACTTTTTACGGGTTGTCGTTTTAGTCGAATAGCACCTTCCAGTTTTCATCCTGATAGGCGGCGAAACACATGGCTATCTGTTCTTTGCTGTTCTTTTCTTCGGCTAACTCCGGTATCTCATCCATAGAAAAATATCTGCTTTCAGTTGTTTCTATGTTGCTTTGAAAACTCCCGCCTGTAACTTCGCAAAGAACAAAGGCTTTGCAGACATTGTATGCATAAGGAGGCACGTTGTGCAGGTTTCTATCCTGCAAAGCAATCAGGCGTACGGCCTTTACATCCAGTCCGGCTTCTTCTTTAACTTCTTTCTCTGTATTGGTTTTGATGCTTTGGTTGACGTCTACCCAGCCACCGGGCATAGACCATACACCGGCTTTTTCCTTTACCAGGAGTATTTTCCCGTCTTTAAAGATGGCGGCACGGGTATCCAGTTTAGGTGTTTGGAAACCGGTTTCATTGCAGAATAATTCTTTTACCTTCTCTATCGGCAGATCGCTTTGATGGCTCATGATCTCTGCCGATATTTCCCGGATACGTTCAAAACGCTCGATGTCGAAGGGATCGCGGGAGTAGGTCAGTCCTGCCTGAGCTATGAATTGTAATTCCTTGGCCCATTCGAGCCAGTGGGGATCAGTGTTCTTGTTCATTGGATATCTGAGTTTAAAGTATCATATACAATTTGGGATATACTGGCGATGATAGCTGCATTATCTGCATCGGTTTCCTGCGACTCCATCACGAAGACAGCTATATAATATTTCTGTCCGTTGGGCAGGATAACAAAGCCTGCATCATTATCAGCGATCTTTATCCCTTCCGGAGTCCGGTCGGAAGAACCTGTCTTATGACCTACGATTACGTCAGCGGGTAACTGGCCTTTCAGCTTATCTTTGCCGGTAGAAGTTTCCTGCATGATTGCTTGAAGGAAGTCTTTGTATTGAGTTCCAAATAAGGGTTGCTTGTCGGCTATATTCAATAATCTGACTACTTCTTCCGGAGTACTCCAGTTCAGATAAGCATCTCCGGAGGTATGCATGAGGGTTTCTGTTGCCGCAAGATTACAATCTTTTATTCCTAATGATTTCACATACTCATTTACTTGCTCTATACCGCCGACATATTCTATAAGGATATCACATGTATTGTTATCGCTTTTCGAAATGGTGTATTTTAGCAACTCTCCGAGAGAAATTGTAATATTCTGATCGGGAAATTTATCTCTTAACGGACTGTATGTGTTGGGCGTCAGTTGAGAAGACTTCACTTCAATAAGACTATCTAAAGCAATATGCCCTTTATCCATCTTATCCAGAACAGCCAGTCCCACATGAAACTTGAAGATGCTTAACAGGGGGAAATGGATTTGGTTATTATAAACGGCTACAGTCTCATCATTGGCGAGTACGGCAACGCCTACCGTAGCTTTCTTATCTTTCAGAAGGGAATCTATTTGTTGTTCTATCTTCTGTTTCGGGGTGCGGTTGGTGGTATTGCATGCACTGAACAAGATTGCCAGCGCTATACAGCTTAAAAAGAATTTTGCTTTCATAAATGTACTTTAGTGAGTTAATATTAATCCCGGTTTTACTTCTCTTATCATAACAAGTGCAATTCTTTAGCAATCCGGCAAGCTTCAATAGAATTGTTTACCTGAAGTTTCTCCAGGATATTTTGCCGGTGCCGGTTTACGGTGTTTATACTAATGGATAATGTCTGGGCAATGTCCTTACTCATTTTTCCCTTATTTATCAATTGCAGGATTTCTTTTTCCCGCTCTGACAACAGGTCGTTGCAATTCTGCTTTTCCAGTTCGAGGGTTTGCCCGTCTGCCGAGTTAAGAATGGTGCAACTTAACGATGTATCCATTGAAAAGTTGTAAAGGCATAAGGATAACCATACACTTCCGTTTGAGTGGCTCGCTATATAAAACATCCTGTGCAAGATGTGTACATACCTGCCTGAATGATCGCGCATGCGCATATTGTGTATAAGGTAGTAGTCCGGACGTTTCTTTTCCGGAACACTTTTCAGAAAGTGGAAGAAGCGGAGTTCTTGCAAATGCTTTTCTTGTAAGTCATCCGGATGGATGTGACTGAATATTTCTTCTTCCCATATCGACTGAATGGTCTTGGCGGTATTTCGTTCTGCCAGTCCCAGTTTCTCGGCTACTCCGCCGTAATAAATATAACTAATATTGGCTTTCATATCGCTCAACACCGCTATGGCATTTTCGGTTTGTGCATATATGGAAGCTATATGTTTGCACTCATTCAGGCGTTCCGTCTGTTTCTGTTCTTCGGTGAACGCTTGTTTCAGTAGCTCTTTTTTCAGTTTATTTACGATGTCCATACGGTATGGAGATGGAAAAATGGTTATTAATCAGTATTGCCGACTTATCTGTAAGCCTTTACCTTTGCAAAGGTAATGAAAACTAATGGTTATTTATTTAGGTGCAATAAATTATGGAGAGTGAAAAAGCAAAAGCGAAAGCCGGGAAATTGTATGATGCCAATAATGATATAGAGCTTGTGTCGGAGAGGGAAGCTTGCAAAGAAGTATGTTATGAACTGAATAGCTTGCGCCCTTCACAGAAGAAGGAACGGGAGAGCATTATCCGCCGACTGTTTGGTAAGACCGGAAAATCTTTCCTGATAGAACAGCCGTTTTATTGTGATTACGGATATAATATCGAAATAGGGGAGAACTTCTATTCGAATGTGAATTGCGTCATTCTGGATGGAGCTAAAGTTACATTTGGCGATAATGTTTTTGTGGCTCCGAATTGTGGTTTCTATACTGCCGGACATGCCTTGGATGCGGAACAGAGAATCCAAGGGCTTGAATATGCTTATCCTATCACTATCGGAAATAATGTGTGGATTGGTGCCCAGGTCTGTGTGTTGCCGGGAGTGACGATTGGTGATAATACGATTATTGGTGCCGGAAGTGTGGTTACAAAGAGTATTCCTGCCAATGTGCTGGCTGTCGGTAATCCTTGCCGGGTGGTTCGTCAGATATAAGAATAACGATTAATTAAAATAACACGGAAAATGAAGAAATTACTTTTTGGCCTGTTGATGGCTGTTGTGGCGCAAACTTCTTTTGCGCAGACGTTAGAGAAAATGCAATGGTTTAATGAACCCGAACAGTGGGAGATAAAAGATAAAACCCTTTCGATGTTTGTCACTCCGCAAAGCGATTACTGGCGCATCTCCCATTATGGTTTTACGGTAGATGACGCTCCTTTCTATTATTCGGTTTATGGTGGCGAGTTCGAGGCGAAGGTGAAGATAACAGGTGATTATAAAGAGCGTTTCGACCAGGCGGGACTAATGCTCCGCATCGACCATGAGAACTATATCAAAGCAGGTATAGAGTTTGTGGACGGAAAGTTTAATCTGAGTACAGTAGTCACTCATAAGACAAGTGATTGGAGTGTGATTACTCTGGATAAGCCGGTTCCATATATCTGGATTAAGGCAGTCCGTCGTCTGGATGCGGTTGAAATCTTCTATTCCTTTGATGATAAGACGTATATAATGATGCGCAATGCATGGTTACAAGACAATATTCCCGTTAAGGTGGGGGTGATGGCAGCCTGCCCGGACGGAGATGGATTTAAGGTTAAGTTTGAGAATTTTAAGGTGAAGCATCTGCCTGATATGCGCAGGTTGGATTGGTTGAAGAAGAATGCGGAATAACACGTTGTGTTTATGTCACTTCAGGTAATAGAGCATAGAGTGGCTGTCCGGTCAGGAACAGCTATTCTTTGTGTTTTCTGATGGTATACTCCTTTCCGCAACCGGAACAGATGCCTGTGTGAACACAAATAGTTCCTCCGCACGTGCATCCCCACCGTTCTGCTTCCAATTGCAGGAACTTTTCCATACCTTCTTTTCGTATGAGGGCTAAATTTCCCATCAGCGACTCCACCATGGGATAAGTGTTGGCATACCAGATTTCTTTATCCGTCATTTCGCTACAAGGGAATTGTGGGCACTGGTCGCAAAAGCGGTCGGGTAGTGTTTGGCGAATATCGCAAACGGAGATTTTACAGTGATTGGCGCAATAGTCGGATTTTGTTTCGTTGGGACCCAGACAACCGGTGCAGGGATTCTCTTTTCGTAAGGTTTCGTGGCAGATGCCGCAATTAAGTCCGCAGGGGGCAATCATATTTTCCTTGAACATAGTACCAAGTGTTTGTTAGTGTTGCAAAGATACGGAAAAATAGAGTGTAACGAAGAATCTTTTTTTATTTAAGTAAAAAGATTCTTCGTTACACTCTATTTTTTTAATATCCTATGGTAAACCGTTCCTTATGATGTTTTTCCTGTTCCAGTTCATCCACCATGGCTACGGCAAAGTCTTCAACAGATATGTCGCTGTCTCCATTGGCATCCACTGTAATTAAGCCCTCTTCTTCTTTTCCCACTGACCTGGCCGGGGGGGGAGTTGCCGGGACAGATAAACGTATCGGTTTATAACTAACGATATATCCCGATTTAGGGCGTGAAGTGATAAATCCGTTCTTTTCTAATTCATAATACGCCTGAATGGCGGTATTTAAACTTACACCATGTTCATTGCTGATAGTACGCTAAGAAGGCAGTTTCTCCCCCGGTTTCCCTATGCCTGTTTTTATCTGCCGGGCAATTGTCTTTGCTATTTTCTGATAGAGGATTTCTTCTTTCATACTGGTTCTGTATCATGCAAAGATAAGAAAATATCTATATGTATCTGCTGGAACTTTATGGTTTCTTTTCGTATCTTTGAAGGTGCAAAACAAAATCATAAGAAATGGAACATCTACAATCTATGAATGGTTAAAACAACGAGTTTATTATCATTCTTCCACAGGGAAGAATTGATAGTCTCGCTTCAGGAAACGGAAAACTCAGTGAGATTGTCAGCCGGGCAAATATCTCTATCATTGGAAATATACAATCTTCTAAACCATCAATTTCAGAAATTCGTCCGGTGTTTGTGAAGGAATTGGAAATTCTTTAAAGCCCTCGGCATCACGAGTAATAATAACTTCTGCACCACATCTCAATGCCGATAAATATTGCACGGAATTTTCAAAATCCTTTGCTTTCATTCTAATACCCGTCAATATTACTTCTTCATCTATTGGAGATACAGTACATATTTTTGCTAAGTTGGCTAATTTCTGCATTACCAAATCCTGAGGATATGCTTTCCGAAGTATATATGCTACATTAATAAACGTCAAGGAAGAAACAACCAGTACCAGTTCTTTCCGATATCCCATATCAATGATAAGCGACGCATTCTCAAAAAAAGGAAGACGTCTTGCGCAGAAATCCATTATAATGTTTGTATCAAGAAACACCTTCATTTGGCCAAATCCTCCCACATTTTATCAGACTCTTTCTCTATATCCATATCTGCGGGAAGCTCTCCTATCACCATATCCTGCACTTCTTTGGAAATAGGGCGTGTATGTCTGGGTTTGCTTTTAACCGCAGGACCGTTTATGGTCAATAGATCGCCAAGCTTTTTCTTTACTTCCGCTAACAATGAGGCGTTATCAATACTCAGTATGGCGTATGCCAGGCGAGCTTTATCGGCTTCAAGTTCTAATGTTGTCATAATTCTACCTCCTTATTGTTTAGTATGATGCTACTTCTGCAAAGGTAACAATGTTTTTGGAAAAAGGTTACGCTGTGCGATTGAAATCGTACTTCATTAGCTATAATAAACATATTACACGAAGTTCATAGAACTTATGAAATTTGAGCTATATGAGTATGTATTTGATTGAATTCATCTATACCCGGATGAAGAGACCTATGAATTCCTGTATCACCTTTGCAACCCGGTTGCACTCCCCATCCCTTACCTTTGTACCGGACAAAATAATAAGATTAAGATTATGGAAACAAAATGTCAGTGTTGTTGTGCACATACACATACTTCTCCGCAGAGCAAAGAGAAAGAGCAATCTATAATCCGTAAGATAGGAGCTCCGGTGCTATCAGGTATATTCCTTATCACGGGTATCATCTTCCAGCATCAGGAATGGGTAGGATTCAGCCATCCGGTGGTTGAATTTTGTTGGTTCTTGTTGGGCTTCCTGCCCGTGGGACTTCCTGTGATGCGCGAAGCATGGGAGGGCATCTTGCGGAAAGACTGGTTCAATGAATTCTCCCTGATGGCCTTAGCTTCCCTCGGAGCATTCTATATCGGAGAATATCCGGAAGCGCTTGCCGTGATGCTACTCTATACCTTGGGAGAGATGTTGCAGGATAAAGCCGTGAACCAGGCTACCCGCAATATCCGTGGCCTGCTCGATGTGCGCCCCGAACGGGTGGATGTATATCGTGAAAACACGCTCCGCACAGTCTCTCCCCGTGACGTCAATGTGGGAGAAACCATTGAAGTAAAACCCGGCGAGCGTGTTCCTCTGGACGGAACTCTGCAAAACCCGCAGGCCGTTTTCGATACTTCGGCGCTGACCGGAGAGAGCATGCCCCGCAATGTATCCGCAGGTGGTGATGTCCTTGCCGGTATGATTGTCAGCGGACAGGCAGTGCGCATACTGGTGACGAAACCTTACGACCACAGCACGCTGGCACGCATCCTTAACCTTGTGCAGGACGCAGCAGAGCGCAAAGCGCCTGCCGAACTGTTTATCCGGCGGTTCGCCCGCATCTATACACCGATAGTCGTGCTTCTGGCTGTCCTGATAGTAGCCCTTCCCGCACTTGTTGCGGCGGTGCATCCGGGCTTCGACTATGTGTTCAACGATTGGCTCTATCGTGGCTTGGTATTTCTCGTAATATCCTGCCCGTGCGCACTGATTATAAGTATCCCGTTGGGCTATTTCGGAGGAATAGGGGCGGCATCCCGCATGGGTATCCTGTTTAAGGGAAGCAATTATCTGGATGCCATCACCCGCGTAAATGCCATCGTCTTCGACAAAACAGGCACGCTGACCACCGGCAGTTTCCGTGTGACGTCCATGCAGGCGGCAGGGCTTACGGAAGATGAATTGCTGCGCCTGGTGCTGTCTGTAGAAAAGAAGAGCACCCATCCTGTGGCACAAGCCGTTGCCCGCTTCGCAGCCGAACGGGGTGTAGAACCTCTGGAAGTAACTACATTGAATGAACTGGCAGGTTATGGTCTGGAAGCCGAAGTAGGCCCCCGCAAAGTCCTTGTCGGCAACATCCGCCTGTTGAAGGACCGCAAGATAACTGTACCCGAAGAACTTACGGACTGTGTGGCCACTGTCGTTGTCTGTGCCATCGACGGGCAGTATGCCGGTTGCCTGCTGCTTTCGGACACTTTGAAGGAGGATGCCATGGATGCTATAAAAAAAATAAAGGCTTTAAAAATAGATAATATTCAAATGTTATCTGGTGATAAACAGGAGATTGTTGATATCTTTGCCGCAGAATTGGGCATTGACAAGGCTTACGGTGACTTGCTTCCCGAAGATAAAGCCGTCCATCTGGAACAGCTCAATTCTGCCCCGGACGTGTCCGTAGCCTTTGTGGGCGATGGCATGAATGACGCTCCCGTACTGGCTCTCAGTGATGTGGGGATTGCGATGGGAGGGCTGGGTTCGGATGCCGCTATCGAAAGTGCAGATGTAGTTATCCAGACCGACCAACCGTCGCGGGTGGCAACAGCCATTTCCATCGGACGGGCCACAAGACGGATTGTGATGCAAAATATTATCGGTGCCATCACCGTGAAAATATTGGTTTTGCTTGCGGGTGCTTTCGGCTTTGCCACGCTTTGGGCGGCGGTGTTTGCCGATGTCGGGGTAGCTTTGCTGGTTGTTCTCAATTCGGTTCGCATATTAGGCAAGAAGTTCTGAGTAGTATGAAAGACGTATATCTACATAAATTGTCCCTTCGGGATATCAAACCTACAGCGATGAGGCTGTTGATTCTCCGCACCATGATGGAGATGAGGCGGGCTGTGTCCATGGCAGATTTAGAAGATAAACTCGATACGGTTGATAAATCCACTATTTTCCGGACACTGACCCTGTTCCTTTCCCACCACCTGATACATGGTGTGGACGATGGAAGCGGTTCGTTGAAGTATGCCGTTTGCGAAGACTGCTGTATGTGTACGGTGGAAGACCAGCACATGCACTTCTATTGCGAGCGTTGCCATAAAACCTATTGCATCCGGAGTGTGCACGCCCCGTCAGTCTCGCTTCCGGAGGGATTCATGCAGACGGGAATTAATTATGTAATCAAGGGGATTTGCGCCGACTGCGCAGTCCATAAGAAAATAGACACAGACGATTGAGCGTATGAGACATTTCTATATATGTCTCCTCTTGTTAGGCTTTCTGTCAGCATCTGCCTTGGCAAGCGGAGATAAAGAAACAAAGGATATATATACGGAACAGTATATCACGGACATCTATATGGATGAACCGGAACGCGCGTTGCAACTGCTGGATGAAGCTGAAACAAAGCAAGCGTTGCCCATATACATGGTGGATGATTTGCGTAGCATGGTCTACTCATACCTGTATCAGGATAAATCGGCATTCCACTATGCCCGCCGGGCCTATGTGCACGATTCTATCTCCGGGAACAACCCTGACCATGTGTTGAAGATGACCATAATCCTGGCCGACCTCTCCCATACCCTGAGTGACTATAAAGAAAGCAACCGTTATGCGGTTGAAGGACTGGAACTGGCACGCAGGCTCGACGACCCGCAGTCAGAATGCAAGTTACTCTTCTGTATGGGCGAGAACAAATGGATGCTGTCATTGAAAGAGGAAGGGTATGAGCTTTTCGACAAGGCAATTGCCCTGTTGGATGGCAGGAAAGATAAACTGAGCAAGTCGATGCTCTCCTACTTCTATGGGGTAAAGATGGGATACCTGATTAATGATAACCGGCTGAAAGACGCCTTGCAGGTAGGTTTGCAGCGTGAGAAGTTGCTGGATGGGATGAAAGGCAATCCGGAAGTGCGTGAGGCTTTCCTCGACCAGCAATACGGATATGTCTATTCCAAATTGTCCCGCATCTGCCATTTGCTGGGAGATGTGGAACGTGGGAAAGAGTACCATAAAAAATACCAGTCTACCCATGTCTATAACACTCCTGCCGGTAAGCGCGATGCCACCCCTTATCTGTTTGTCACCAAACAATATCAGGCTGTAATAGACCATTGCCGCGACTTCAAGGAGCTGATGCGTCAGCAAGATACCTTGAATACCCAGTACGTCGGTGTTCTGCAACGGGAGATAGACGCCTATCTTGCCCTGAAAGACTATGAGAAAGTCGCCGCGTTGCGTGCTTCCATCCTGTCCATAACGGACAGCATCTATCGGCGTGATAAAACCAATGCCGCATTGGAACTGGACAACCTTTACGAAGTGAATGAGAAGGAAGCCCGCATTGCGGAACAGGCTTTCCAACTAACCATACGCACCATTACATTAGTCTTCATCTTCTGTGTTTCCTTGTTATCACTGTTCTTCCTGTGGCGCATGTGGCTGCAAAACCGCAAAATCAAGTGTAAGAACCAAGTGCTGGTGCAGCGCATCAACGAGCAGATGTCCATGCAGACGGAGATGAACCGCCTGCAGGCTGATGCCGAGAGAATGTCGGAAGGCCAGCCTTTCCCGGAAACCGGGCAGACAGAACCGGAAGCATCCGATGGTAACGAAGAGGAAGCCCAGATGAATAAGATGATTTTCGGCAAACTGGATTATATTATCAAACGGGATAACCTGTATCTGTCCGCCGACATATCGAGAGAAGAACTTGCCCGGATGGTCAAGATGAACAATACCCGTTTTGCCCGGATGATAAAAGAGAATACGGACACCAATTTGAACGGATATCTCAATGACCTCCGCTTGAATTATGCCATGCATTTATTGAAGGAACATCCTGAATATACATTACGTGCCATTGCCGAAGCGTCAGGCATCAATAGTATGCCTACTTTCCACCAATTGTTCAAGGCAAGGACGGGAATGACTCCTTCCGAATTTAAGAATGCAGAGAAGGAATTGAAAAAATAATATTCTGTATATCAGTGATATATTACTTTTTTTAATATACTTGAGGACAATTCTTTACATGTATGACAAACTGTATATCAGTTATTTTTGCGATATTTTATTCCTTTGCAAAATAATAACGACAAAAAATCTGTATATACAATGTCTATATTGTGTCTAGCCATTCAAATTGTTTTTGTTGTTTCAATTGTAGCGGCAGTCTATTATTTCCGATTGTATAAACTTCATGGCATATCAGTAAAAGAGTGGGAAGAAATGAAGGAAGACAATTTCCTGATGCGGGAGTTGCTGAATAATCTTCCTATTCCGACTACAGTGAAGGACATCAAGGATAACTGTAACTATCTCTTTTGGAACAAGAAATCTGAAGATTTATATAGTGTCTCTCAGGACGACCTGATCGGGAAAAATGCAAGTGTTCTGCCTCCCGAAATTTGTTCTGCCTTTCAACAGACAGACCGGGAAACGATACGTTCCGGCCAATCAAACACCTTTCAGCATCTGATATTGGCTGATGGGTGCGAACATGTATTGAGTATGTATAAGCAGTTGTTGTACTACAAGGGCGAGCCCCGCTGGCTGATTAGTGCGGCCGTGGACGTCACGGAAGCAACAGAAAAGCGGTGCCAGTTGGAACAACTGGATCTTCAGCATCGCTTGCTGCTGAAAGCTACCGGTATGAAACTTTGGACATGGGATTTGCGGCGTAAAGAGATCACCTGGAAAAGAGACAATGAAGGTGCAACGGATAGAGTAGTTGATGCTGACGAACATCTGCTGCTTATCCTGCCGGAATACAGGGAGAACATCTATCGGGCATTGGACAGGCTGAATCGAAAGGAAACGGACTTTTTTGATGAGGAATTTCAGCTTCGGAATGAAGACGGTACTCTTTCGTGGAGAGAAATTTACGGCGCCGTATATCAGTATGATGAAAACGGCGAACCGGTTGTCCTGGTGGGGGGAACTCTGATGATTGATAAAAGAAAGGCATTGGAGCAGGACTTACGGGAAGCGAAAGAGAAAGCGGAAGAAGCCAACAGGTTGAAGTCTGCCTTTCTTGCCAATATGAGTCACGAGATACGTACTCCGTTGAATTCTATTGTTGGTTTCTCAAGTATACTGACTATGACGGAGGATATGGAGGAGAAAAAGGAATATAACCAGTTGATACAGCATAACAATACCCTCTTGTTGAAGGTGGTGGATGATGTTCTGGAGCTTTCGAAGTTGGAGGCAGGAGACTTTAAACTGTATCCTGCATGGTTCTGCCTGTCGGACCTCGTTGTGGAAAGTGCCGCCGAGTGCAGGATGAAGGCCGACGGAAAGTTGGATGTCCGTGTGGATAAACCGGAACAGGATTATATGGTGGAACTTGACGCTCAGTATGTCAAACGGATACTGAGCAACTTCCTGTCGAACGCTCTGAAAAACACCCAAAGCGGCCATATCGATATAGCGTACAGCATGGTAGATGGGGGTGTCAAGATTAGTGTGAAAGATACAGGCTGCGGTATTCCGCAGGATAAACTTCCAGTGGTTTTCGACCGTTTCGAGAAAGTGGACTCTTTTGCGCAAGGAGTTGGGTTAGGGTTGCCCATTTGTAAGTCTATAGCAGAGAGCATGGGCGGAACCATTGGGGTGACTTCGGAAGTGGGTGCAGGCACTGCGTTTTGGGTTACATTGCCTTGTGCTACGGCACCCACTCCTCAATTACACAATGAGGCGTTAGTCGACAACCTCTATTCCTAATCCCGTCAGCAGTCCTTCCAGCCCGTAGCGGGAGAACCGGGCTTTCTTCAGGCGGTTGGCGGCAGGGTTCAGGGCATAGTTGCGGGCGGTGCTGAAATCGGCTTTTTCCAGGTTGGTGTGGTGGAAGGAGGCGTAGCAGAGGTCGCACTCGGTGAACTTGGCTTCGGGGAGTTGTGTCTCCATGAAGTCGGCATTTTGCAGGTCGCAACGTGTGAAACGGGTACCTTTCAGCTTCATCTCGGTGAAGAGGGCATAGGAGAGGAGGCAGTTGCGGAACTCTACGGACAGGCCGAAGCGGTTGCTGAGGGTGAAGTTGATGCCTGTCATCTTGCAGTCGGTGAAGAGGACGTCCAGCCAGGAGGTGTTGCTGGCTTTCACCAGTGACAGGTTGCATTCTTTGAAGGTGCATCTCTCAAAGATAACTCTGCCGATGCTTTGGCCGGAGAAGTTGCATTTGTCGAAGGTACATTCGTAGTAGTTGGGTTCCAGTTCGTCGATGGTGAAATCGGCTTTTTCAATGATTTGGTTTTCCATATGGTGGGGTTGGGAGATTGTCTTGTTTGATTTCTGTAAAGGGATTATTTCTTGCCATTGCCCGCTATTTCGTCTAAGTCTATCCATTCCAGATGTGGGTCGATGAGGGTTCGTTGGATTACTTGGCCATTTTGCTGACGGCTATATTCGGGGATAAAGCATACCTTTACATCAGTGATTTGCTGCGAACTTACTTCTTCGGGCGTGTCTACGCCCTGGCTCGATGACTGACAGGAGAGGTAGAATGTTCCTACGCCTTTCAGCCGTACCGACCGGCCTGCACTCATCAGGTTTGCCAAAACTTCACCCAGATTCACGAGCACCGCATACGTGTCTCCCGGACTTACCGTTGACATAAGCGACAGTCGTTTTGCCACATCATCCGTTGTAGCAGGATGACCTTTGGTCACTGCTCTCGGATACCACTTTCCATTCAATTTCTGTTTCTTGTAAAAAGGCATATTAAGTTCTCCTTCCTTTATGATTCAACTACCCTGAGGCCCTGACTAAACAGGGCATATCTATATCTTGGGTATACAATCATTGCCAATGATTCCTATAATCAATGCCAATGATTGCCACAATCAATGCCAATGATTCCTACAATCAATGCCAATGATTGTATGCCAAGTCGCAAAGATAGCATAACTAATCCGTAACCTGTGCATGGCAAAGGTAGTATTTCAGCCTCATACGATAAATTAATTTCTTGCCTTGAACACAGGCTCTATTTTTTGTATCTCTGACTCAAAGCCGAACCAATATCCCCGGTTTTCTTCCTCGCCGATCGGCAGGAAACAAAGCCGGAGGTTCTCCCTGTATTCCCCATACAGCACTTCCCAATGTCCGGGAGGAACCTGCCGCTTGGTCTTTACCCGTTCTGCCGGGAGCTTCTTCAGCGACATGCCCGCTTCTATCCAGGCGATGCTTGCTTCCGACTGATATTCGGGATAATGCCGCTTGCAGAACTCATACAGGATGAGGCCCCGTTTTTCCAGACTCATCGGCTGGTCTATCAATCCTATCCGTATCAGATGTTCCAGAAAATCATGTAGGAACGTTTCGTTATCCAGAATCAGTCTTCGGGTGATACCCTGCCAGGCGGGAGCATTATAAAATCCATCCAGCAGGCGCGAAAGTTGCCGTGCGGTTTGCAGTTCATCCACATTGATTTCGCGGGTTTGCAGCACCTCGTAGGGTGGGAACGGGGAATATTGTATGCCCAGTTCTTCCGCCCTGCGGCGCATTTCCGTGCCGGGAAGCAGTTTCAGGGACTCCAGTTGTATTTCTCCGGCGCCATATTCCGCCAATACGCGGATGTCCTCGAATATCTCCGAAAGTTGATAGAGCGGGAGTCCGGCAATCAGGTCGGCGTGCGTCTCCATGTTAGGGAGGGCACACAGGAATTTCAGTCCTTCCAGCGCATCCGACAGTCGGCCTATTCGCCGGCTTTGCACAAGCACCGGCTCGCGCAGGCTTTGTATGCCGGCTTCCAGATGCAGCAACCCTTCGGGCAGACGCTTTAATTCCTCTTTCAATTCTTCGGAGAGTAGGGCAGGGTGCATTTCCAGGTGGAAACGTATATCGGGGGCGAATTCAAGGAACAGTTCCAACAGCTCCTTTGCCCGGCGGGTATTATAATTGAAAGTACGGTCGAGCACACGCACGTTCTTTATTCCGTGTCGGTGGATGATTTGCAGCCGTTCGCGGATTGCCTCGATGGACAGGGTGCGCACGGGTTTTTCTCCACCACTGACGCAGAAGGCGCAGGTGTTGAAGCAGCCCCGTGTGGTTTCCAGTTGCACGAAAGGTTTGCTCCAGTTGAAGAAACGGCTTTTCTCGGGTGGAATGAGGTGATGGAAGTTCAGCACGCGGGCGATGCCGTTGTCGATGTAATTTCCGTGGGAGTCGAGGTAGCAGAGTCCGGGGATATTCTTCCATTCCGACGAATTGTTGCGGTGGGTTATCCATTGCGGGAATACTTCTTCGCCTTCTCCCCTGAACACGAAACTGACAAACGGGTTGCTGCGCAGGAAGAATTCGTTGTCTCCCAGGAATTCCGGTCCGCCCAATACGATGCAGCATTGGGGCAGCAGGGCTTTTACTCTTGAAATGATGTGCAATAGTTGCTCGTGATTGAACAACCAGACGGTGGCGGCAAGCAGGTCGGGATGGCGGCGGTAGATTTCGCCCGCTACCATGCCCACGTTCTCGTTGATGGTGGCAGATACGATGTCCCATTCGATGGCTTCGTCGTCGGCTATCTGTGCATGCAGTGCGGGGAGTGCCAGTGAGGAGTGGGCGTATGAACTGTTCAGGTCGAGCCAGAGTAACTTCATTTTATATAGGGTTGGGTTTACAAAAACGATTGCAAAGATAGTGAATGTATTTCTATTTGCTCTCTTTCTGTGCCCCCAATCCTTCGTCCCACCTGTATCCGGTGTACTTCTTTTTATTCTTCTTTACCTTCCGCAATCTTTATCCTGACACATTCGCTGGGAACCAGTGTCAGCAATTCATCCAGAAATTCACGGCTGCATTCCAGCAAAGTTTCCTGCGTCATTTCTTCTTTTGAAGCGGCAAAGAAGCGGAACAGATTATCAGAGTCGGGAAGTTTCACCACTGTATAAACTATATCCGTTGACTTTTCATTGTATTGCTGTGCCAGGTCGTCGGCTCTTGCCCAGAATTGAACTGCTTTGTCACCACTAATTTCTACGACTGCGATTAGTTTTTTGTTTGTTTCCATAATCATTTATTTTAGTTATACATGCTGTCATGCTATCTTTAAAGTAACAATTGAAACGTTTTTATGGTTTCCTGCATTTACCTTTTTTTACATAAGTAGATGTTCTTGATTAGCTTGCATTATGCATGATAATTTAGCCCTCTGTTATTATGTGAACTAACATCTCCCTATAAAAAGGGAAAATGTGAACATAAACAGTCGATATATAGACAGCATCTTTTTGCACTAACCCGCTAACTTTGCTTCCAAATATCAAATAATTGTTATGAGAAGGTTACTGTTCATTTTTTCCTTTTTCTGCCTGCCCGTTGCGAGTGCAGGCGCACAAGATACCCTGGCATTGGAAGACTGTCTGAAGATAGGCATCGAGAACAACCTGTCCCTGCAAAGTAAACGGAAAGAGATACAAAAGGGAAGGTATGGCATCTCCGAGAACCGGGCACGATTGTTGCCCCAAATCAATGGTTTTGCCAATTATAATGATAACATCGACCCGCCTGTCTCCGTTACCGACGGCTCAGCTTACGGCAATCCCTACAATGTGACTCATACCCTGCAATACAGTGCCAACGCAGGATTGCAGCTCCAAATGCCACTCTATAACCAAACCCTCTACACCAGCATCTCCATTGCGCGGACGATGGACGAGATGAACCGCCTCACCTATGAAAAGGCGAGGGAAGACCTCATCCTGCAAGTCTGCAAAATGTATTATCTGGGGCAGGTCACCGCCGAGCAAATCGCACTGATAAAAGCCAATATCACCCGTCTTGAAGAATTGCAGAACATCACGCAGGCCTTCTATGACAACGGAATGGCAATGGAGGTCGATGTAAAACGGGTGAACATCAATCTCGAAAACCTGAAAGTACAGTATGACAATGCACAGGCCATGCTGGAACAGCAACTGAACCTGCTGAAATACATTATCGATTATCCCGCAGAAAAGCAAATAGCCTTAGTGCCGGTGAATACCGAAACTATCACTCCCGTAGCATTGACCGGACTCTCGGAGAGCCTATACGAACTCCAACTGCTGCAATCGCAACGGCAACTGGCCGAGCAGCAAAAGAAGATGATTGGTTACGGATACATCCCTTCCCTGAATCTGACGGGCAACTGGATGTTTTCCGCTTACACCGATAAGGCTTACCACTGGTTTCATTCCGGTTCTTCCGGTCATTGGTACCGTTCCTATGGCCTGGGCCTCTCGCTGCGTGTTCCCATTTTCGATGGTCTGGACAAACGCTATAAAACCCGCAAGGCCGTCATTGATATCGAAAACATCAAACTGGCACAGGAGAACACCCGCAAGAATTTGCAGACCCAATACCTGAATGCCACCAACGACCTGATGAACAACCAACGGAATTTCAAAAAGCAGAAAGATAATTATTTGCTCGCCGAAGATGTGTATACCGTCACTATGGACCGATACCGCGAAGGCATCACCTCGATGACCGAAGTGCTGCAAGATGAAATGCGGATGAGCGAAGCCCAGAACAACTACATCAGCGCCCACTACAACTATCGGGTGACCAACCTTATGTTGCTGAAACTGACCGGGCAAATAGAATCATTAGTCAAATAACAAGTTAATCAATAACATCCGAATATGGAAACAGTAGAAAATAATAGCGCATCCAGTACGCATCAGGAGAAAGCAAAGAAGTTGAGAAAATTACGCCGTTGGCAAGTCGTAATCAGCCTGTTGGGAATAGGTGTCATGATTTGGGGAGTCATACAGGTGGTCTGTCTCTTCCTGGATTACAAGCAGACCGAAACCAGCAACGATGCCCAAATAGAACAGTATATATCTCCTGTCAATCTGCGTGCCTCGGGTTATATCAGGAAGATTTATTTCACCGAACACCAGGAAGTTCGCAAGGGAGACACCTTGCTTGTATTGGACGACCGTGAATATAAAATCCGCGTTATGGAAGCCGAAGCCGCCCTGAAGGATGCACAGGCAGGCGCCACCGTCATTGGAGCCACCTTGCAGACTACGCAAACCACCGCATCCGTCTATGATGCTTCCATCTCTGAAATAGAAATCCGTTTGGCCAAACTGGAGAAAGACCGCCAGCGTTATGAAAATCTGGTGAAACGGAATGCTGCAACTCCCATTCAGTTAGAGCAGATAGAAACGGAATATGAAGCCACACACAAGAAACTGGAAGCCGTGAGGCGTCAACGGAAGGCGGCTCTCTCGGGAGTGAACGAAGTGTCTCATCGCCGTGAGAGTACCGAGGCTGCTATCCAACGGGCAACGGCTGCCTTGGAAATGGCTAAGCTGAACCTGTCTTATACAGTGGTCGTAGCCCCTTGCGACGGAAAGTTGGGACGCCGTGCCTTGGAGGAAGGTCAATTCATCTCGGCAGGGCAGACCATCACTTACATCTTGCCCGATACGCAGAAGTGGATTGTTGCCAATTATAAAGAAACCCAGATTGAGAATCTGCATCTTGGGCAGGAGGTGACTATCACGGTGGATGCCATCAGCGATAGAGAATTCACAGGAACTGTTACGGCTATTTCGGGGGCTACGGGTTCTAAATATTCGTTGGTTCCCACTGATAATTCTGCCGGAAACTTTGTGAAGATACAGCAGCGCATACCGGTTCGTATCGATTTCACCAATCTCTCCAAAGAAGATAATGGGAAACTGGCGGCAGGTATGATGGTAGTTGTGAAAGCTAAACTCTGACGCCATGCCCTCGTACCCTAAAAACTATCCCTTCTACAACTGGGTGCCTAAACCGGTAGGCATCATCATCATGTTGTTGCTCTTTATCCCTATCCTTACGGTGGGTGGCGTTTACTCTGTCAACAGCACTGAGATGATGAGTGGACTGGGCATCATCTCCGAGCATATTCAGTTCACTAATTTCGTCACTTCCATCGGAATGGCGGCTTTCGCTCCTTTCCTGTATCGCTTGATGTGTATCCGCCGGGAGAAGATGATGTGTCTGGCGGGGTTCTCGCTCATGTATGTCTTTAGCTATATCTGTGCGGAGACGGACAGTATATTTATTCTGGCGCTTTGCAGTCTGCTCATGGGCTTCCTGCGGATGGTGTTGATGATGGTCAATCTGTTTACGCTTATCAAGTACGCTGCCGGAATGGAAGCTACCCGTAACATCACTCCGGGACTGGAACCTGATGATGATAAGGGTTGGAACAAACTGGATATTGACCGATGCGTCAGCCAACCGGGTATTTACTTGTTCTTTATGATTTTAGGGCAATTGGGCACATCGCTAACGGCATGGCTGGCTTTTGAGTATGAATGGCAGTATGTGTATTATTTTATGATGGGTACTGTGTTGCTTTCCATTTTGGTTATCTTTATCACAATGCCTTATCATAAGTTTGCTACGCGCCGTTTTCCTATCAACTTCAGGCAGTTCGGCAATGTGGCGGTGTTCTGCATTACATTGGTGTGCATCACTTATGTGCTGGTTTATGGCAAGGTCCTGGATTGGTATGATGATGCGTCCATCCGCACTGCCACATTGGTTGCGGCTATATCTGCCTGTATCTTTTTCTATATGGAGAAGAACCGCCATTCACATTACTTCCTGTTGGATGTCTTTAAGTTACGTACCATTCGTATGGGCATTTTGCTTTATCTGTTACTGATGATATTCAATTCAAGTGCCATGTTTGTCAATGTATTTACGGGCATCGGGATGAAACTGGATAATTACCAGAATGCGACATTGGGCAACTGGTGTATGGCAGGTTATGCGATTGGTGCTATCTCTTCTATGATATTGGGTTCCAAGGGAGTGCATTTCAAGTATCTGTTTGCAGCCGGTTTCCTGTTTCTCGGATTGTCGGCAGTATTCATGTATTTCGAAGTGCAGAGTGCCGGATTATACGAGCGGATGAAGTATCCGGTCATTATCCGTGCCACCGGCATGATGTTCCTTTATGCCTTGACTGCTGCCTATGCTACGCAACGCATGCCCTATAAGTACCTTTCTACCTGGATTTGCGTCATGCTTACCGTGCGTATGGTGTTGGGACCCGGCATCGGAGGCGCTCTTTACTCGAATATATTGCAGGAGCGTCAGCAGCATTATGTCACCCGCTATGCACAAAATGTGGATATGCTTCATCCCGAGGCTTCCGCTTCGTTTATCCAGACTGTTCAAGGCATGCAATATCAGGGAAAGAGTAAGCAGGATGCAATCAATATGGCGGCAATGTCTACCAAAGGGCGGATTCAGGTGCAGGCCACCCTGTCGGCTGTAAAGGAAATGGCTGGCTGGACTATATACGGTTGCCTTATTTGCATGATATTTGTATTGATTATTCCTTATCCTAAACGGAAATTGCTAACTTAGCGCTGTTTTTCAATATAACCCGTGATATTATGGATACTCAGCAGGAACGTTTGTCTCGTCTTAACCATGCATTGTTAAGTGGAGAGGATGTTTGTAGTTCGGAAGGTATGCTTCATGATTTTCCTGAGTCATTGAAGAAACCGTTTCAAGTAAATGGAGTAGGGCTGGTGGTTTGCCGTCAGGGAAGTTTTATGTTTACTCTGAATCAGAAGGATTTTTCGGCCAAAGCGAATGAAACTCTTTTTATCCCCGGTGGTTCTGTCTTTCAGGTATGCCGTCAGTCGGAAGATGCGGAAGTATTTATTCTTGTCTACCAGACAGAGCCGATACGTGATATTATAGGCAATTGTGTGACTTCCATGCATCTTTATTCGCAACTTGCTACGGAGCCGTGTTACGTATGGAGCACAGGTGAAGAGAATGAAGTCCTGAAATATATGTCTCTTCTGGACAACACTTTACGGATAGAGGAAAATACATTCAATCACTATGAACAGAAGTTGTTATTGTTGGGATTGACGTATCGGCTTTGCTCCATTTATAATCGTAAACTTATCACTCAAAGAGCCTCGGTAGGACATAAGCACGATATTTTCATACGGTTGATTCAGTTGATTGAAATGCATTACATGGAGCAGCGTGGCGTGGAGTTTTATGCAGATAAACTTTGTTTGTCGCCTAAGTATCTCTCTGTACTGTCCAAGTCGATTTGTGGATATACGGTGCAGGAGCTGGTGTTCAAAGCCATTATCCGCAAAAGCATTTCATTGCTTAAGAACACGCAGAAGAGCATACAGGAAATATCTGATTACTTCAACTTTCCTAATGCTTCCTACTTCGGTACGTTTTTCAGGAAACAGACAGGGACATCTCCGCAGCAGTATCGGAGAAAATAATCCTCTAAAAAAAACTGATATATAGCAAAAAAAAGGAAAATCATTACTGAAATTCCTCTTTCTTTTGGGGTGACTGATGGGACTCGAACCCACGACACTCAGAACCACAATCTAAGGAATTAGATTGGATATTGTTTTAATAATCATTTGATTATCTTTTGTTTGTTTTTTGCTTGGGTAAACAATGGGTAAACAATTCGTAAATTAATAAATCCTTTATGCTAAATCCGGGTAGTGATATCCCGATTTGCCTCAAAACTCAATCTGCTATACAAACGCCAGTTAGACAGTAGAGTTGAAATGTTAACGGGAACCTGGGGATGATACCCAATATCTTGAATTACCAATCAGATTCATCAGTATTGATGCTCTTTTGGATTTCATTAAATTGTAATTCGATAATATTAGTGAGATTCTCAAAAGCGTCTTTATATCTTTTCTCTTCTTTGGATATTTTGTTTGATTTCTTTGGACTGGCAATTGGATACTTAGAAAGAATGGGCGTTTCACGAATTCTTTGATCGTTTTCAGGATGAACCCAATTCCCTTCTATTTCAGTATATTGTGCGATTGTGTACTCTACTTTTATCCTTCCATCTTTACAGTCTATTCGTAGTGTGTGAGGAACTTCAAAAAAAGTTTTCCTTCCTATCATACTATTTGTCCAAGAAAAAATATCAGAAAATACACCTTTTGCTACGATAAATTTATTTTCGTCATTTTTTATTTGTATGACATTATTTGCATCTGCATAGGTTGTTCCTAAATAAGCCAAAGCATTACCAAATAATTCGCCAGAAGATTTGTTTATCGACGAATTCATGATTTTAATAAAAGATAGACTTCCGTTGTCGTTTATTATATAATTATTTTGTGCTACAACGAACATCGGCAGCAATGCGAGTAAAAATAAAATCTTCTTCATAATATTAAATATTTAGTTTGTTTTTTAATTCGTTGAAAGTGTCTGGATTCTCAAAATCTATCCAATAGTATTTTTTGTACCTGTCTCTATCGAAGCTGCCTTTCCTCTCATAAACAATCAAGCAGTTCTTATCGCATAGTACGATGACGGAGGAACTGAGTAGGCGGGCGTATGAGCGAGCTTGCAAAAATGCTTCTTCTATCTCTTGGTTATTCTTCATGTAGAGTTTTGCCTCAATTAAAACCTTTGCTTTTTCTTCGTCTGGCTTATTATCGTAATGCAGAGCGTAGTCGGGGAATATTCTATGCCCACGTCCTGCATGTATTGGCAATTGGCGAATGAAGTCTTTGTTCTCATACCATTCCATAGAGTTAAGCAAAGGTTCCAGCAATTGAGTTTCTACATCTCTTTCGTGAACTATCGAAATGTTCTTGGGTAGGGTAGGGGCGTATAGTTTAGGCAGAGTTTCGGTATCAAATCCTTTCGCCTTTATCATTCGCAGAAGTTCTGAGTAATCCTCGCTACTCATTGGCCATCCGTTTACTCCCTGAAACTTCTTTCTAATAAGAGGATGCTTGGAAAAGTATTCATCTGTTTGTAGTTCTTTCAGGGTGATATGAGGAATATCTATTTTATTCCCTATGTAGGTGTTGCCATAGTAGTGGAAGAATGGGTCAACAACTCCATCTGTCTGAGCTATCCATAAGCAGGTGATTGCACTGATTGGTGATATTTCATAATGAATTAATATATCGCCTTTCTTGGTTTCTGGGTTTGCTTGCCAAAAAGTTGTGTCGATTTTCTTTTCTTCGGAAGAAATCATCCCACCGATACACCATGCTTGTGCAGGTTTTGGGATTTCTGCTTTATCTTTTGGAGTAAAGTTTGGCGCAAAATCATATAAGAATGCGCATAGTTCTGCTGGCGAAAGACCGTTATCTATTCTGAACTGATAAAATATCTCGCACAATCGCCAATAATATATGCACCTTGCTTTGTAGTCTGGTTTCTTTGGAACTGGAGATAATTCTATATCAAAAGCATCGGCTATCTTTTTCAGATAAAAGAAGCGGAAAACAAATATATTGGGAAAATAGAAATTAGGAGAAAAGTAATACATAAGAAAGGAAATCCATACAATGTTATTCAACATGGTATTATAATCATTTCTTGGTATGACAATTTCTCCATCCTCTTGATATCCACGAGAAATGACCTCTTCGTAGTACTCTTTTGCTTCGTCTAAATTTTTCGGTCTTTCTTTGTCTGGAAATTCCTTAATGTTATAGCACCACATGGATTCACAGAAATCCGCTATCAAAGTTCTTGCTTTATCATTGTCAAGCCATAGTTTGATTCGTGGATTGTATTTGAATACTAAATCCATTGCTGTGTCATTATTACCTGCTTCCTCAAATTCCTTGATAGCTTTTTGCCCTTCAGGGGATTGCTTGTATAAGTCCCATGTGTATTGATTGAATTTCATAGTATTAGTTTTAATAGTTTGTATATTAAACTTTTAAACTACCTTCTTCTTGGCCTTTGCAATTCTATCACATTGAAGATTTGCCTAACTTCTGCCAAATCAATAACTCTGTCAGGATACATATCGTTCAAAGAATGTATTGTAATAGTATGATTTTCTACATTATGATCTATTATTCGTTTTACTAAAATTCCGTCTTCATGTACAATAACGAAATCCCATTTCCGGATATGCAATTTAGACTCTGCCCATAGATATGGAGCTATTTCTCTACAAAGAAGCCTGTCTCCTTCAAGGTAACTCTCTTCGGTTCCATCGTTCATACTATCTCCTCTAACTTCAAAAGCTACATAATTGCCTTTGGCTTCATGGTCAATAATGAATGGTATAGTAGGTAATGTCGCTATATATGCAGCATCTTGAAATCCGCATAAATAACCTGCTTGTGCGAATTGATTCACTAATGGTACGTTTATAATATAGTTTTGGTTTAATGGTATTGCTTCATTCTCAATTGCTAGTTCATTCTCATTACTGAAAAATTGCAGTAGTATTTCAGTATTTGCAGGTGTTGGTTTAGTTTTCCCATTTTTGTAATTACCCAATGTACTTTGTGATATATGGGTCTGTTTTGATATCACATAGTTAGATAACTTGCTTTCTTTAAGTAACTTAATAGCTTCTTCTGCTTTTTTGAGTAACTCTTCTGTTGTCATGTACTGCAATATTTAAGTATTAATAAAAATTAAAAACATGCAATATTGCATCTTATTTATTGTAATACTGCAATATTGTAGTATATTTGCATCATCAATCATTCAATGATACAAAGAAACGAAGAAAGTTTGAGTAACGCAATAGTATAAACATATTAAATCACACGTGGAAAATCCAGTGTAAGCTGCCCCCTAAAACCAAGCGATTCTGCCCCCTTGTG